>Ga0116227_10000033_pt1 | contig 229024 bp, 182 predicted proteins | sample S1TSphgellanicum_FD_89693 | JGI IMG/M metagenome (GOLD analysis project Ga0116227, IMG submission 89693) | Host-associated microbial communities from peat moss isolated from Minnesota, USA - S1T2_Fb - Sphagnum magellanicum MG | ecosystem: Host-associated > Plants > Peat moss > Unclassified...
GCTTCGGTTGCATCGTGCACGTATCGCATGATCAGCTTCAGCACCTTGTGCTGGTATCGCAGGACCAATAAATCGAACGCCGCGCGTTCCCCGCGCTGGACTTTTTCGACCAGTTTGAGGTCACTATCTTCCACGCTCATGAGTGAACTCGAACCGGCCGGTACAGTACCCAGCCTGTCGCAGTAGACCCACGGGGCGGGGAAAAGTTCGACAAATCCAACGACCTTTGGCAGGTAAATGAGACTTTGTACACGGGCGCGATTCTAGCAGCCGCGGACCGCGCGCTCGTTAGTCGTTCACAGCGACCGCGGTAATCCGTTGGATCAGGCTCGAAAGTACCGGATCGGCCGGGGCTTGGCGACCGAGAAAGTACGCATGGATGAGGGGATCCGGCGCATCCAAGAGATCTCGAAACGCGCTCTGGTGCGCCGGCGAGGCCATGGCATAGCGCTCATCGATGTAGCGCGTGAGCAACACATCGATTTCACGCATACCCCGCCGGCAGCGCCAACGCAGCTTGCCGAGCGCCGGGTCCATCAGTGGCGGCGATGCGCGAGGATCTGCTTGATCTCGCCGATGGCCTTGGCGGGATTCAAATCCTTCGGGCAAGCCTCGGTGCAGTTCATGATGGTGTGGCAACGGTACAGACGGAACGGATCCTCGAGGTGGTCGAGCCGCTCGCCCGTGGCTTCGTCGCGGCTGTCCACGATCCAGCGGTACGCTGCCAACAGCGCCGCCGGTCCCAGATAGCGTTCGCTGTTCCACCAGTAGCTCGGACAACTGGTCGAACAGCAGGCGCAAAGAATGCACGCCGACGGCCGGTCGACTTTTTCCTGGTCTTCCTTCGACTGCAGCCGCTCGCCATCCGGGGGTGCCGGGGTCCGGGTTTGCAGCCAGGGCTTGATGGAGGCGTACTGCGCGTAGAAATTGGTGAGGTCGGGCACCAGATCCTTGATGACGGGCATGTGCGGCAGCGGATAGATCTTGACGTCGTTCTTGACGCCGGCACAGGCACTGATGCACGCCAGTCCATTCTTGCCATCGATGTTCATGGCGCACGAGCCGCAGATACCTTCGCGGCAGGAGCGACGGAAGCTCAACGAGGAGTCGATCTCATTCTTGATCTTGATGAGAGCGTCCAGCACCATCGGGCCGCAGGTGTCCATGTCCACTTCGTAGGTGTCGATGCGCGGATTTTCCGAGGAGTCCGGATCGAAACGGTAGATCTTGAACGTGCGGACGTTGGTGGCACCCGCCGGTGCTTTGAATACCCGACCGTCCTTGCGTATCTTTGAATTGGCGGGAAGCGTAAATTCGGCCATCGATAGCTCCTAGTAAGTTCGTGCCTTCGGCGGTATGGATTCCACATCGTCGGTGAGTGTGTTCAGGTGCACGCTCCGATAGTCGAATCGCGTGGCCCCCTTGGCGTCCACCCAGCACAAGGTGTGCTTCATCCAGTTCTGATCGTCGCGATTCGGAAAATCCTCGCGCGCCTGGGCACCGCGGCTTTCCTTGCGATTTTCCGCCGAATGCATGGTGGCCACGGCCTGGCCGAGCAGATTGTCCAATTCCAGCGTCTCGATCAGATCCGTGTTCCAGACCATGGAGCGATCCGTCACCTGCACGTCGCCGAACGACTCGAACACCTTGCCGAGCTTCTGTTTGCCGTCGTTCAGGGTCTCGCCGGTCCGGAACACCGCAGCGTCGCTCTGCATGACGCGCTGCATGTCCAGACGGATGTCCGCCGTGCGCCGGTCGCCCTTGGCATTACGGAATTTATCGAGACGGGCCAGAGCGGCATCGGCGGAATCGGCCTTGAACGCGCGATGCGGCGTGCCGGGCTTGACCGTGCGCGCACACTGCTTGGCCGCCTCACGCCCGAACACCACCAAATCCAGCAGTGAATTCGAACCCAGCCGATTCGCGCCATGCACCGAGACGCAGGCAGCCTCGCCCACCGCCATCAAACCCGGCACCACGGTGTCACCACCGCCATTGCTGCGCGTCACCACCTCACCGTGCACGTTGCACGGAATCCCGCCCATGTTGTAGTGGACGGTGGGCAGCACGGGGATCGGCTCCTTGTTCACGTCGACGTTCGCAAAGATTCTCGCGGTCTCGGCAATCCCGGGCAGCCGCTCATTGATGACGGCGGCACCCAAATGTTCGAGATGCAGATGAATGTGATCCTGCGCCTTGCCCACGCCGCGCCCCTCGCGGATCTCGATGGTCATCGAGCGACTGACCACGTCGCGCGAGGCAAGATCCTTGGCATTCGGCGCATACCGTTCCATGAAACGCTCGCCGGTGGAGTTGGTCAAATATCCACCCTCGCCGCGCGAACCCTCGGTGATGAGGCAGCCCGCACCGTAGATCCCGGTGGGATGGAACTGCACGAACTCCATGTCCTGCAGCGGCAAGCCCGCGCGCAACGCCATGCCGCCGCCGTCACCCGTACAGGTATGAGCGGAGGTGCACGAGAACCACGCGCGGCCGTACCCGCCCGTTGCCAAGATGACTTGGTGCGCGCGAAACCGATGCAAGGTCCCATCGGACATGTCGAGCGCGATGACACCGCGGCACTCGCCATTTTCCATAATCAGGTCGAGCGCAAAGTATTCGATGAAGAATGTCGCCTCGTGCTTCAGCGATTGCTGATACAGGGTGTGCAGCATGGCATGGCCCGTACGGTCCGCCGCCGCGCAGGTGCGCTGTGCGACGCCCTTGCCGAAATTCGTGGTCATGCCACCGAACGGGCGCTGGTAGATCTTGCCTTCCTCGGTGCGCGAGAACGGCACGCCGTAATGCTCGAGTTCGATGACCGCCGCGGGCGCCTCCTTGCACATGAATTCGATGGCGTCCTGGTCCCCGAGCCAGTCGGAGCCCTTGACCGTGTCGTACATATGCCATCGCCAATCGTCGGCGCCCATATTGCCGAGCGCCGCGGAGATCCCGCCCTGGGCGGCGACCGTGTGACTACGGGTGGGGAATACCTTGGTGATGCACGCGGTGGTGAGCCCCGCTTCGGCCAGGCCGAAGGTCGCGCGCAACCCGGCGCCTCCGGCGCCGACGACGACCACATCGTAGGTATGGTCGATAAACTTATAGTCGGTCATAGTCTTCAGCTCCCGAACGCGACGCGCAAAATGGCGAATATGCTCGCGCCGCCAAAGAGCACGTAGAGAAATCGCAGTGTCAGCAACGTCGCCACCCGCAGGCCGGCGCCATGCACGTAGTCCTCGACCACGACGGTCGTGCCCAGATAAGAGTGGTGAGTGAGTACGGCAACCGCGAGCACGGCGAGAAAACTGCTGAGCGGCAGCGCCAGCCACGCCTTCACCGAGGAGTAATCCAGTGCCGGCAACGCCAACAGCGAATAGAAGAACCACAAGGTCAGGGGAATCAACGCCACGGCGGTGACCCGTTGTGCCCACCAATGCCCGGTACCGTCTTTTGCCGAACCCGTGCCCAGAACCCGACCCAAGGGACTGCGCAGGCTCATGGGCGGGCTCCGTGCCACACCAGCACACACACCGCGACCGTCAAGACCAGCGCCCCCAGCACCGCAAACCAACCGCTCGCATGCCGCTGGGTTCGCTCGAAGCCGTAGCCCGCATCCCAGAACAAGTGCCGCACGCCGTTCAACAGGTGATAGAGGAAGGAAAACGTCCAGCCAATGAGCACCACGAGACCCAACGGGCTCGCAAACACATGCGCGGCGGCGGCATACGTCTCCTCACCTCCCGCGAGCGACACCAGCCAATAGCTCAAGGCCAACAAGCCGAGCGACAGCGCCACACCGGTCATGCGATGCAATATGGAGAGTGAATTGCCGATCTGCCAGCGGTACACCTGCAGATGGGGGGAAAGCGGCCGGGCGCGTACGGGCATGATCGATTCAGTCCTTGCGATTAAAAGTCAATGCATCGACCCCGCATCTCCCAGTCGCCGTAACGCGTCGGGTCGGGGCCCTGTCTGCCTCCGATCTCGACGGCGGAGGCCAACGAGGCGGCCGAGGCGTCAGGCGAGGGCACAGTCACCGAAGCCGCCAAGCCGACCCCGAGTTCCGCAGCGCGGTAATCCGCATCAGTCATGGTCGGCGGTGGTGGGACGGCTGCATAGTCGGATGCTGTGTCGTCGCTCGCCCCAGCGGTGTCATCGCTGGCGCCAAGCGCTTGGGAGGTCATTTCAGCGGATCTTCGCGATTCTGGTTCACAGCTGAAAGTTTGCCAGAAAAAGGGGGTCCATAACCATGTGCCCGCGTTGAATTTGCGACATGTCGCAACCGGACCGCGGCAGACTGAATTTGACCGTTTCACAGGCTGCTGATGGGGTTGACAGTACAGACGGCGTACCCATCAATAGCGTATGACCAATGACCTGATCAGCCACCGTCCCCTGACACACTCGAAAAGGACGCGTCGGCCGCGTACCTATCGATAAAGCCATGACCAGTGACATAACCTCCGGTCGCACCCCGCAACCGCCCGTCGACCACGTTATATCCGGTCGCCTAGCGCACATCGGTGTCATCCGCTTCACCGGCGCCGATGCGCTGACCTTCCTGCAGGGTCAGCTCTCCAACGACACCCGGCGGCTCAGCGCCAGTCATACTCTGCTGGCGGCGTACTCGACCCCCCAGGGGCGCGTGCTCGCCCTGCTGCGCCTGATGCCCCACTCCAGTGGCATTCTCGCGCTGCTGCCCCGCGAAATCGTGTTACCCACCATAGAGCGGCTGCGCAAGTTCGTGCTGCGCGCCAAGGTACAGATCGAAGACGTCAGCGATCAAATTCTCGTTTGCGGCCAGCACGGGGCGACCGCACTACGAGCCGCCGACCTCCCCATCCCCGGAGGCGGCGACATCGCGGCAGGCTCTCCAGAGGGGGACGGCGCGCCGCCCCAACCGGCCGCGGCAGCAGCGCCTGCCACTGCAGCCGAAGACTCCGCCGTTGGCCGAGATCATCCCGCGTCCAATACTTCCCGCACGTCCAACGCCTTCACTGAGACTCACACTTACGTGGAACACGGCGGCATCGGTATCGGCCGCGTTAGCGCCGATGCGGATCGCTACTGGGTAGTCGGCGCCACCGCCGACCTCGCGCAGTGCAGACTCGTGGATGCAGGCAGCGATGCCAATGGGGATGCCCTTGGCGCCGCCCTAGAGCCGGATCAGCATCCAACCCGCGATGCCGAGCGCATCGAACACGCTTGGCGTCTAGCCGACATTCGCTCAGGCTCACCGCAGATATACGCCGCCACGCGCGAAATGTTCGTCGCCCAGATGCTCAATCTCGATCTCATCGACGGTATCAGCTTCACCAAGGGCTGCTTCACCGGCCAGGAAATCATCGCCCGCACCCAGCACTTGGGACGCATCAAGCGCCGGATGTTCCGACTACGATTGCCCGCAGGCACATGGGCGATCGGTCAGGCGGTTCATCTGCGCGATGGGCGCAATGGGCGGCTCATCGAGGTAGCACAATCCGCGGCGGCAATCGAAGCCCTGGCCGTACTGACGCTAGACCCCGCGGCACCCACCGATGGCGATTCGGTCGCCGGCACGCTCATCGATGCGGTGGAACTCGCTCTGCCCTATGCGTTGGCGCAGAAAACCTAGCGTGCACTGCTGGCGTGTCCGCAACAACTCCTGGGCCCTGCTCGAACCGGGTTCCGCTACCGCACCGGCACTCAGCAATGCGGCTCGCGCCATATCGAACATTGCATAGTAGGATCTGTTTACCGAACCATCGGGATCGCGGTCCTTCAATTCGCGGGCGCTGGACAAGGCGCGCTTGGCTTTTAGTCTAAGGTCTTGAGCCAGAGGTGAACGCTTCATCAAGTAGTTGTGCGATCAGTGCGGAATTTCAAAGCACCGCTGTTTCGCCCCGTCCACCACCCTAGCCGTGGCGCTCGGCCGTTTGAGTAAGGGCCTGGGTGAGCGGGCTTCTACAGCTTCCTTCGCTTCGCCACATCCTCCGCCGTCACCGTGCCGCGCTTCCCGCCGAACTGCGCGACCACGTAGTTCGCCAACGCCGCCACTTCGGTGTTCGAATACGCCGCTCCGAAGGCCGGCATGAACACGTCGCTGCCGCCCACCCGCAGCTTCACGCCTTCTAGAATTGCCTGCGCCGCATTCGTAGCGCCGGCATCGTTGACGCCGCGGGTGCCGAGCAGCGACGCGTACGGCGTCTGCTGACCCATGCCATTGTACTGATGGCAACTCGCGCAGGCGCCCTCGAACAGCCGCAGTCCCTGGCTATGTGCCGCCGCGGCGTCGCCGCCGGGTGCGGCGGCCGTGGCAGCAACGGCAGGCGCGGCTGCGGTCGAAGCCAGCGCCGCCGCCGGCTGCGTATTCACGTCGATCGGCTGAGTGCCCGCGTGTGCCGGCACGCTGCGCAAATAATCGACCAGCGCCGCCAGGTCCGCCGCATCGAGATATTGCAAGCTATTCTCCACAGCCTCACCCATGGGACCCGCCGCCGAGGCATGGCCGTCCACATGACCGGTTTTGAGGTATTGCGCGATTTCGCCGACACTCCACGACCCGATGCCATACTTCGGGTCGGACGTGATGTCGTAGGCGCGCCAGCCCTGCAACTCGGCGCCGGCGAGTTCCTTGCCGTGCTCTAGGCCGAAGCCAACATTACGCGGCGTATGACACTCGCCGCAATGACCCAGCGCCGTCGCCAGGTAGGCGCCGCTGTTCCACTGCGCGGACTTGGACGGATCGGCGGCGAAGCGCTGGCTCTTGAAGAACGCCGCGTTCCAGAAGCCCATGGCCCAGCGCTGATTGAAGGGAAATCCCAGCGCGTTGCGGCGCCTACCCTGCTTGATGGCGGGCAGGCTCATCAGATACGCCTTGATCGCCAGCACATCGCTGCGGGCCAGCTGGGTGTAGGACGTGTACGGGAACGCCGGATATAGATGTTGCCCGTCCTTGCGCACCCCCTCGCGCACCGCGCGCACGAACTCATCGTCGCTCCAGCCGCCAATGCCGGTGGTCGGATCCGCGGTGATGTTGGTGGAATAGATGGTGCCCATGGGCAGCTTGAATGCCACGCCGCCGGCAAAGGGTTTGTGCGAATCCGCCACGGTGTGGCACGCGATGCAGTCCGCCGCCTTGGTCAAGTACTCACCGCGCGCCAGCACCTGCGCGGAGGCGGGGGCACCGGCGATCACGGGCGCGGTGCCCGCCGCGGCGTCGGTGCGGTTCAACGCGACATAGGCGATCCCGACGATCGCCGCCAGAACGATCGCGACCGCAAACAGACGCTTCATACCACCACCTCCCGCAACGCGTCCGCATCCTTGACCAGCAGGCTGCGGTCCACCGGCAGGCTGCGCAGGCGCACGCCAGTGGCCGCGAAAATGGCGTTACCCAGGGCGGGCGCCGCGATGGCCGTGCCCACCTCACCGAGACCGCCGGGCGTCTCGTTGCTGTCGATGCGATACAGCTCGACGCTGGGAGTCTCGTTGATGCGCAGGCTGCGGTAATCGTGAAAGTTGCTTTGCTCTATCGCGCCCTGTTTGAGCGTGATCTCGCTGTACAAGGCGGCGCTCAGGCCGAACAGCACACCGCCCTGTACCTGGGCCTCCACCGAACTGGGATTGATCGCGATGCCGCAGTCCAGCGCAACTACCGCCCGGCGTAAACGGACCTCACCCTGCGCTGTGACCTCGACCTCGACGATCAAACACACCCGGCTGCCGAACGGTTCACCCAGCGCGATGCCCCGCGCAACACGCGCCGGTAGCGCGGAACCCCAGCCGATTTTCTCGGCCGCAAGATTCAGCAACGCCAGCGACCGAGGGTTCTTCGACAACAGCGCACGACGGTATTCCAGCGGATCCTTGCCGGCGGTATGCGCCAGTTCGTCCATGAAACTCTCGACCACGAACAGGTTGTGCGTGGGTCCGACGCCGCGCCACCAGCCGACGATCACGCCCTCGGGCATATCGTGGCGCACCCATTCCACCTTGAGATTCGGAATCTCGTAGGGCACTTCGGCCACACACTCGACGAGATCATCGTCCAGACCATTTTTCTCCATAGCCATCGGCGCCCAGCGTCCTAGCACCGTGCCGCCGCAGACCCGGTCGCCGTACCATACCGGCCGTCCATCGCTGCCCAACACGGCCGATATTTTGTCGTGATACATGGGACGCACGATGTCGTGACGTATATCTTCCTCGCGCGTCCAGATGACTTTGAGCGGATAACCGACCTTGGTCGCGAAACGCACCGCCTGCTCGACCGAATCGGTCTCCAGGCGGCGACCGAAGCCGCCGCCGAGATACTGGTTGTGCAGCACCACTTTGTCTTCGGACAGCCCGGTGATCTTGGCGGCCTCGGACACGCAGCGCGTCGGCACCTGAGTACCCACCCAGATCTCGCATTTCGCGGCGGTAACCCACACCGTCGTATTGAGCGGTTCCATGGTGGCATGGGCCAGCATCGGCAGCTGGTAAGTGGCCTCGACCAGTTTGCCGTCGACCGGCTTCTTGCCCACCTCGCGCGCAACGATGGATTTACCGCCGAGGGACGCATCACTCAAAGCAGAGCGCAGCGCTGCGGTGGTGAGTTCGGCGTTGTCGCCGAGCTCCCATTCGATGTCGAGTGCATCGAGTCCTTGCTTCGCGGCCCAGAAATGCTCGCCCACCACCGCGACCGCGTGATCCAGCACGATCACGTCGACGACGCCGGCCACCGCGCGGGTGCGCTTATCGTTGATGCCCCGGACCCGGCCACCCAGCGTGGGGCAGGCCCTGACCGTGGCGATTTTCATTCCCGGCACACGCACGTCGATGCCGAATTGCGTGGCGCCCGTGACCTTGTCGGCGGAATCGACGCGCCGCAAAGGCTTACCGATCAGCTTGAAATTCTTGGGATCTTTCAGAGACACCTGTTTAGGCATGGGCAACGCGCCCGCAGCCTTGGCGAGCGCTCCATAGCTCAAGCTACGGCCGGACCCGCCCTGCGTACCGATCAGCGTGACCACGCCGCGCGCCGCGCTGCATGCCGCGGGATCGACACGCCAGCGCGCGGCGGCCGCCGCGATCAGCACCGTGCGCGCCACCGCACCGGCCTCGCGCAATACGCCCCAATGGCCGCGGGTACTGGTGGACCCGCCGGTGATCTGGCCGCCCAGCAAGGGCATGGAATACAGTTCCTCGTTGGGAGGCGCATGCTCGATCTTGATTTGATCGATGCCCACCTCGAGTTCCTCCGCCAGCATCATGCTCGCACCCGTGTAGATGCCTTGCCCCATTTCGACGTTCGGCATGACCAATCGCACCTGACCGTCGGCGTCGATCCGGATGAAGGCGTTGGGTGCGAACGGCGGATTGCCGTCGGCCAGCGCGGCCGCCGCATCGCCGGGCTGCCGACGCGCATTGATGGCGGCGCTCGCCGTGCCACTGGTCGCCGTCCACAGAAATGCAATCGACAGGCCACCGAATTTCAGGGCGGTTCGCCGGTCGACTTTCACGGCGCCCGGCGCCGAGCGGCTTGCATAAGGGGACAGCTCGGAATGCTCGCGCGCAGAGCCGACCGTGCAATTCTCTTGCGCCGTGCAATTCTCTCGACGTGCCTCTCCTTGCCAACGCGCCTCTTGCGAAACACTCAGACCAGCGCCTGACTTCAACGCATCGACATACAGTTTCTTCACGATACGGCACCGCGGGGCATCTGTGCTTGGGGTACGCGTACTGCGGGCGCTTGGGATGCCCGTGATTCGGGCGCAATCGTCTGCGGCACTTCAGCGTTGCCGGTCGCCGCCTGCTTGATGGCGGCGCGGATCCGCACATAGGTCGCACAACGGCAAATATTGCCCGACATGGCGGCATCGATATCCGCATCGCTCGGGTTCGCGTTGCGCGCCAGCAGCGCGGCGGCGGACATGATCTGTCCGGACTGACAGTACCCACACTGCACCACGTCCACCGCGAGCCAAGCCTGCTGGATCTTCTGGCCGCTTTCCGTCCTGCCCACCGCTTCGACGGTGGTGATGGCCTTGTTGCCGACGGCACTCATCGGCAGTACGCAGGATCGCACGGCTTGGCCATCCAGATGCACGGTGCACGCGCCGCACTGCGCAATCCCGCAACCGAACTTGGTTCCGGTTAGGCCCAAGAGATCGCGCAATACCCACAACAGCGGCATATCGCCCGGACCGTCCACTGCGCGGGCTTCACCATTGATCTGCAGTACGAACATATCGGCCTCCCCAGTGACGGGACGAGTGTACCGTCAATCGTTGCACGCCTGCATGCGCATGTTTAGGGCTGGAATAAGCGTTATTTCCCACGATATATAGCGCAGCGGGTGAACTCTGGATTGCCGCCAGTCGGCGTCATTCATGAACCACGAACAAGCCGACACGGGGCTTGAGCGTGCGTAAAGATTACAGATTAGAGATCGATGATTTCAATGTCTTCAACAGGTACCGTTTCGCCGAGAAAGGTGCCGCTGACTCGCGCGAAACGCGCGGCGCCGTCGGTGGCGAGCCACCTCACCGCGCCCCGCCCGACGCCGCGTGCGCCAATCGCCGACCACTGCGGCGCCGCCATCGCCGCCGTGGTGTGCGCCGAATCGACGATGGCGATCTCGGGTGGTAGTACCCGGCGGATGACGCCGCTCAGCGCCGGGAAATGCGTGCAGCCCAACACCAGCGTGTCGGGAATGTCGCGCGCCGACCCGCCGTCTGCCGCAGTCGCCACCGCTGCACCCGTCGGCGGTGAAAACAATGGCTCGAGGTAGCGGCGCGCCACCGCCTCAGGCACAGGTCCATCGATCCATCCCTCTTCGGCCAGCGCCACGAACAGCGAACAGGGCACGGCCACCACCCGCGCCGCGGGATTCAAATGCTGGATCGCCGCCTGGTAGGCGCCGCCGGCGATGGTGCCTTCGGTGCCGATCACGGCTATGTGCTGCGAGCGGGATGCCGCTATCGCAGCCCGGGCGCCAGGTTCGATGACGCCGATGATCGGGAGTTCGGGGTAACGCTCGCGCAGGGGCTGCAGTGCGAAAGCGGATGCGGTATTGCAGGCCACCACGAGGCCGCGTATGCCGCGTCGCATGAGCGCCTCGGCGCATTGCAGCGAATAACGCGCCACCGTCTCGGGACTCTTGGTTCCGTACGGCAGACGTGCCGTATCGCCCAGATAAATGAAATCCTCGGCCGGCATGGCCAAGCGCAGCGAACGCAGCACGCTCAAGCCGCCGACGCCCGAATCGAATACGCCGATTGGCGTCATACCCGCACGCGCCGGCCCGCCAGAGGCATGGGCAATTTGACCAAGGCCTTACCTGAGCCCGGTGGTACGTGGCGCAATGCGACGGCGGGCGACATACGTCTTACGGGCCGCTAAAATTCCGGCCGCATGTGTGGAAACAGCAGCACGTCGCGGATGGACGGCGAATCGGTGAACAGCATCACCGTTCTATCGACGCCTAGTCCCAAACCCGCCGTGGGCGGCATACCGTACTCGAGCGCGCGCACGTAGTCGGCGTCGTAATACATGGCTTCCTCATCGCCCGCATCCTTGCGTTCGACCTGATCCTTGAAGCGCTGCGCCTGATCTTCCGCGTCATTCAACTCGGAGAAGCCATTGGCCAGTTCACGGCCGCCGACGAAAAATTCCCAGCGATCGGTGATGAACGGATCCCGATCGTTGCAGCGCGACAAGGGCGACACTTCCGCGGGGTAGGCATACGCGAACGTCGGCTGAACCAGAGTGTGTTCACCCGTTCTCTCGAAAATCTCGATCTGCAGTTTGCCAGCGCCATCGCCCGGCTTGTAGGCGATTTTCATCCGGTCGCATACCGCGCGCAGGTACGCTACATCGCGCAACCTCGGCGGCTCGATCTCCGGGTTGTTCGCCAAGATGATTTCCTCGATGCTCCTGCGCGCGAAAGGCTTCGCCAGATCGAATTCCGTGCCCTGGTACACCAGTTTGCGCGATCCCAACAGCGTATCGGCGAGACCCTGGAACAGCGTTTCGATCAGCTCCATCAGATCGTGGTAGTCCGCGTACGCCTGATACAGTTCTAGCATCGTGAACTCGGGGTTGTGCCGGGTCGAGACGCCTTCATTGCGAAAATTCCGGTTGATTTCATAGACTCGTTCAAACCCACCGACGGTGAGTCGTTTCAAGTACAGCTCGGGCGCGATCCGGAGATACATGTCGATGTCGAGCGCGTTGTGGTGCGTCTTGAAGGGCTTCGCCGCGGCACCCCCCGGAATCGGATGCAACATCGGCGTTTCCACTTCGAGGAAGCCGCGGGTATCGAGGAACGAGCGCAGATAGCTCACGATCCTCGAACGCGCCTCGAAGACGCGGCGCGCATCCTCGTTCACGATGAGGTCGACATAGCGACGACGATAGCGCATCTCGGTGTCGGCGATGCCATGCCACTTATCCGGCAGCGGCCGCAGCGATTTCGTCAGCAGCACCAAGCGGCCGACCCGCACCGACAACTCGCCGGTCTTGGTCTTGAACAGAACTCCCTCGGCGCCGACGATGTCGCCCAAGTCCCAGGTCTTGAAGTCGTCGTAGACCGCGGCGAGCGTTTCACGCTGTAGGAACACTTGGATCGCGCCGCTCGAGTCGGTGAGCTTGGCGAAGCTCGCCTTGCCCATCACACGCTTGACCCGCATCCGGCCGGCCACGCTGACGCGCACCGCCTCGAGCTCGAGACTCTCGGGGGTTTTTTCGCCGTAGGCCGTCAGCAGATGCGCAGCCAGCGCATTGCGGCGAAAGTCGTTGGGAAACGCGTTGCCGTGCTCACGCAGCTTGGCGAGCTTCGCGCGCCGCTCGGCAATCAGCGGGTTCTCGCTCTCGTCATGCGTGCTCTCGTGCTGGTCGTCGTGATGGCTCATAGTCCCTGCTTGAGGCTGGCCTGCATGAATTGATCGAGCGCGCCGTCGAGCACCGCCGTCGTGTTGCCGACTTCGACGCCGGTGCGCAAGTCCTTGATGCGCGATTGATCGAGGACGTAGCTGCGGATCTGATTGCCCCAGCTCACGTCGGACTTGGAATCTTCCAGCACCTTCGCCGCCGCATTGCGTTTATTGAACTCGAGCTCATAGAGCTTGGCCTTGAGCATTTTCATGGCCGTGGAGCGATTCTTATGCTGGCTGCGTTCACTCTGGCACGCCGCCACGATGCCGGTGGGTACGTGGGTGATGCGCACCGCGGATTCCGTCTTGTTCACATGCTGCCCGCCGGCGCCGCTGGAACGGTAGACGTCGGTACGCAGGTCGGCCGGATTGATCTCGATATCGATGTCGTCGTCGATTTCCGGCGAGACGAACACTGAGGCGAATGAGGTGTGGCGGCGATTGCCCGAATCGAAAGGCGACTTGCGCACCAGTCGATGCACGCCGGTCTCGGTGCGCAACCAGCCGTAGGCATAGTCCCCGGTCATACTGATCGTCACGCCCTTGATACCGGCGACCTCACCGTCGCTTTGGTCGATGATTTCGGTCTTGATGCCGTGACCATCCGCCCATTTCAGATACATGCGGAGCAACATCGACGCCCAATCCTGGGCCTCGGTACCACCCGCGCCGGCCTGGATGTCGAGAAACGCGCTGTGCGAGTCCATCTTGCCGGGAAACATCCGCTGGAATTCCAGACGCTCCACCACCGACCCGAGATTCTTCACGTCATTGTCGATCTCGTTGGCCGCGGCGCCGTCGGGTTCATCGGCAACCATGTCGAGCAATTCGCCGGAGTCACGCAAACCCCGGGAAAGTCGGTCGAGACTCTCCACGATCTGCTCGAGCTTGGCGCGCTCGCGCCCCAACTCCTGTGCCCGGTCCGCGTCGTCCCAGATACCCGGCTGCTCGAGTTCGCGCGTTACTTCCTGAAGGCGTTCGTGCTTGTTGTCGTAATCAAAGATACCTCCTCAAGGAGTCGGTGCGCTCCTCGAGATCTTTGATGGACCGTTTGAGTTGATTGATTTCCATCAGTTGATTTTAGCACGAAAGCTCGGCAGCCTGACTTTGAACGATTGAATTGACGCTTGCTCGAGTCGCGAAACGGCACGGAAAAAGGTCTGGGTGGGCGGGGTATCCGGACGGGAACTGCTCTGTTCCCGTCCGGATATCCGCTCATCCAGGCCATGTGAAACGGTCAGATTCACTGTGTCGAGCTACTAGAGTAGCTTGAGGTGCTCGCAGTTCAGTTGCACGTTCTCGACACCGCGGTACTCGTTGACTTCGAGCCGGTATGCGACGTTCAGCCTGCATCCCGGCATTAAACCCGCATCCTCCGTCGCTCCGCCCACATAGCCGAAGGCGATGGCATCGATGCCGCGAACGCCGTGTGCGCTTCGGCCGGCCGCTGCGCCCGCCGCGCCAGGTACCTCCGCGGCGTCGGCGGCGTCACGGCCGAAGATCGGTTCGAGCCGCAATTTCAAATGTCGGGTCCCAACGATGCGCGAGTCGACGACCGTGAAATCGCCGTCGAATATCGGCTCCGGAAACCCCTGACCCCACGGACCCCCTTCGCGCAGCAACTTCGCCGTGTCCACGCACAACTGTTCGCCAGGCAGTTCACCGTCGGAATGGATCACACCGGACAGGGTCTGCGCATCCGCGCGTAACGCAATCTCCGCGGCGAACGCGGCACGGAAGCGGTCGAGATCCTCTGCCGCGAGCGTCATACCGGCCGCCATCGCATGTCCGCCGAATTTACCGAGCAGCCCTGGATGGCGGGTGGCGATGCTATCCAGCGCATCGCGGATGTTGACGCCCACGACGGAACGCGCCGAGCCGCGCAATGATCCGTCCTCGGCGCGCGCGAACGCAATCACCGGGCGGTGTACGCGGTCCTTGATCCTACCGGCCACTAGCCCCACCACTCCCTGATGCCAATGCTCGTCGTACAGGCAGAGCCCGAGTGCCTCTTCGCCGCTCGAATCGAAGCGCAGCTCGGCCGCGATATCCACCGCCTCGAGTTGCATGCGCTGCTCGATTTCGCGGCGCTCCTCGTTGAGGCGGCTCAATTGTGCGGCCAACCGCGCGGCCTCGAGCCGGTCGTCGGTCAGCAGACAGGCGATGCCCACGCTCATGTCCGTGAGGCGGCCCGCGGCATTCAGCCGTGGCGCGGCGGCGAACCCCAGATCGGCGGCGGTCACCCGCTGAAGCCTGCGTCCCGCCGACTCGAGCAACGCAAGGATGCCGGGCACGCAGCGGCCCGCGCGAATGCGGCGCAACCCCTGCTCCACCAGTATGCGATTGTTGTGATCGAGCGGCACCACATCGGCGACGGTTCCGAGAGCCACCAAGTCGAGCAACTCGGCCGCGCGAAAATTCGCGGCGCCCAAATGCCGCGAGAGCGCGGCCATGACATAGAACGCAACACCGACGCCGGCCAATGCCGGGCTCGCAAAGCTCGAACCCGCGAGATTGGGATTCACGATGGCGTCGGCGCGCGGCAACACCGCACCCGGCAGATGATGATCCGTCACCAGCACAGGAATCCCCAATGCATGTGCCGCGTCGACACCGTCGACGCTCGACACGCCGTTGTCCACCGTGACGAGCAACGTCGGCCGACGAGTCGCCGCCAGCGTCACGATCTCCGGTGTCAAGCCATAACCAAAGCGAAACCGATTGGGCACCAGGAAATCGACATGAACGAAGTTCATCGCACGCAGAGCGCGTACCACCAACGCGCTGCTGGTGGCGCCGTCCGCATCGAAATCGCCCACGACCAGGACGCGGCCCTCGCGATGCGCAGCCAGCAGTCGCACAGCGCTCTCCAGACCTTCCAATGAGCCCACGGGCAGCAGCCGCTCCAGCGACAGGTCGAGCTCCTCGCTACGCGCAACGCCGCGTGCCGCATACACTCGGCGCAGCACCGGATGCATTCCAAGCGCGAAATCCAGCGGCACGCCGGCCGCTCGGCGCTTTATCTGACTAGATGCCATTCGATTCAGCTCCCCAAGTCACCATTCACCATTCACCATTCACGCAGGCATACACACTCAACTCGCAGCCAACTCGACGTCGTGCAAGGCGAACGACTCCCACCAGGGTCGAGAACGGCGCCAAAAACGCCAATGCCGGCCTTTCAGGACGACCAACCGCCGATCGCCCGCGGACAAGATCACGCGGTCGAGTTCGCCTGCGCGCAGCGCCGCCGACATCGGCGCCAGCCATTGCCGCTCCACCGCGGACCACTGCGCCGAGCCTGGCGCGACATCGCATACCAAAACGCCCGCACCGCGCGGAAACTGCGCGATATCGCCGTACGCGGAAAACAAAGGGTCGGTCCCCGCGGTCCATCCCCGCACCGCGGGCAACGCTGACAGCGGAGCGGCGCCTCCCCACAACCACAGACCGGTGATCGGCGGGCTGCCCCGGGTCGCACGAACTCGATTCACGGCATGCTCGAACAACCACAGCTCCATTTCACTCATCAAGCGACGCAACCTCGGCGCATCGCGACCCGTGGGTTGGCATGCGAACACCTCACGGCCGAGCACCTCGGCTACTTCGTGCGTGCCGACCTGGAGCGCTCGATCGAACACGCACAACAATACGGCGGCCCGACCCACCACTAGCCGCGCCCCGGAGTCGCGAAACATCTCGTTGAAATCCGCCGCCAACGCCGCGGACTCCGCGGGATCCAACCGCAACAAGCCCCCTTCCGACAGCGTAACGTCGCTCATCCCGGCCACCAGATGCACCGGACTTGCGATGCAGACCCAAGTTCCCGTGGAATCAGCGGGCGCAGGCCCCAGAGCGGCGGCGCCGACGCCCGGCGCCTTGACGCCGGGCGCAATGATGCCGAAAGCCTCCTGACGCCAGTCGGTGGACGCGACGGCGGTGGACGCGGCGGCGAGCAGTCGTTCGAGCGCGGGTGCGCGTTGCCGGGCGCCCGCGCCGGACGCCACCAATCGAACATAGACGGCAGCAGTCATGGTACCTGACCTTGGCAGCCCGCCTGAGTCATGTCGCGCCTACCCGAACGCAGGCGCGGCACCCGCCGCGAACATCGCAAACCACCTCGTGCCGGCTCCCGACTTTCGGTATCGTAAGATCATGCGCTTCACCCAAGACACGAGTGCGAACGTCAATGTCATCCGTGGTTATGGAGACGGCGAACTGCGCATCAATACGCAAACGTTTCACTGCGCCATGATCGTCACTCCGTCGGCGCTGCGCGCGGAGGAAACTCTGCTTGCCATTGCCGACCTCGCGCTCGAACACGCCGCCCATATCCGCGCCTTCGAACCCGAACTCGTGCTGCTTGGAACCGGTCGACGGCAGATTTTTCCACCGGCATTTTTCGGCGCGGAATTCCTGAAGGCCGGTATCGGCTTCGAGGTGATGGACACGGGTGCCGCCTGCCGCACGTTCAACGTACTGGTGAGCGAACAACGGCGGGTCGTCGGCTTGCTGCTGGTGTGATCGGCCACGGTTCACTTCGTTAAGCCACGAGAGGTCATTTCGCGCCCGGCCCGTATCGCAATGGGTCGCGCTCGTCGCCGCAGCGTTCCGCCTCGGTTCATTTTGTAGCCGGCAGATAGCGCAGTGGATCGACCGGTTTGCCATTCAGTCGGATCTCGAAATACAGCGCGCAGGTTTGGTGCGCGGCCACGCCCATGTGCGCGACGATCTGGCCCATATGGACGCTCTCACCCTCGTGAACCAGCAACTCGCGATTGTGTGCGTAGGATGACAGCCAATTATCGCCATGTTTGATGATGATTAGATTCCCGTAGCCGCGGATGCCGCTGCCGGTGTACACGACCCGTCCGGCGCCCGCCGCCCGCACGTCCTGTCCCAGCCGACCGAATACCAGTATCCCACCCCCGGGAACCGCGCGCGGCGGCGAGGAATGCGCCGTCGGCCATTGCCACTGCGTCTCACCGGCGCCGGCGCCGGGCTGATTCGCGCCTGCGCCACTAGTGGACGATCCATTGGCGGCAGACCCCTGCACAGCGGCCCCATCCGCACGCACCGCATTGGCGGGAGACTTCTGTGCGGGGTCATCAGCGGCGCGCGCACCGTTGGCCGGAGACGCCGGTGCAACGCCCCCGCCCGCACGCGCGCCCTTGGCAGGAGACTCTGGTGCAGTGACCCCACCCGCGCGCGCCACACCGGCGCCCGGCGCGCGGGACCCCGAGGGGCGATGATTGGCGGACCACCCTTCGGGCTGCAGCACCAGTACCTGGCCCACCGACAGCCGATAATCCGGGCCAATGTCGTTCCACTGGGCGAGGTCCCGGTAATCCACATCATGCCGCCACGCAATGCTGTACAACGTGTCATGCGGGCGGACCACATAGGTTTGCCGCGTCGTCGTCGGAGTCGCCGCGCACCCACCCATGAATTGTGCGATGCCTATCACGCAGCAGAAGCCAACCACCGCACTCGCTCGCGTGCAGCGCACTTTTACTAACGCTGCAGTCCCGACAGCAGGGGAACGAAGCTGACCGCGCCGAGTGATTCCTGACGCACCTTCGACTCGCCCCGCGTGTAGCGGATCAATTCCTGGCGCCCCTCCGGACCCACGGGTGCAATGAGCCTGCCGCCGACGACGAGCTGTTCGAACAGTGCGGACGGCACCGACTGCGGCGCCGCGGTCAGCAGAATGGCATCGTAGGGTGCGCGCGCCGGCCAGCCCACGCTGCCGTCCTCATGACGACAGTGCACGTTGCGGATGCGCAGCTCGCGCAAGGTCCGTCGAGCCTTGCCGAGCAGGCTCGAGATGCGCTCGATCGTATAGACATCATCGACCAAGGGAGCCAGCACCGCCGTCTGGTAGCCGCAGCCCGTGCCGATCTCCAAGACCTTGGGCGTGGGACCGGCGGCGAGCAGCGCCTCGGTCATGCGCGCCACGACATACGGCTGTGAGATGGTTTGCCCAAAGCCGATGGGCAGCGCCGTGTCCTCGTAGGCGCGCGTCGCCAATGCTTCATCCACGAACAGATGGCGTGGCACGTTGCGTATTCGATCGAGGACGCGCTGATCCTTGATGCCTTGATCCTGCAGGCGCTGTACCAGCCGCTCGCGCGTACGTGCGGAAGTCATGCCGATACCGCTGAGGCGCGGCCCTTGCATGAAGCTACTCAAGATTCAGCCAGCGCTCGACTTCGGGCAACGCCGCATGACGCGTCAGGTCGATCTGGAGCGGGGTGATCGAAGCATAACCCTGGGCGATCGCATGAAAATCGGTGCCGGGACCGGCATCCTGGCCGTCACCCGCCGAGCCCACCCAGTACACGCTTCGACCGCGCGGATCCTTGGCCGCAATCACCGGCTTGGCGCGATGCCGGTTACCGAGACGGGTCACCTTGACCCCGCGCAATTCACCATCCGGTAAATCGGGCACATTGACGTTGAGAATGACGGGCCCTTGGAGCGGCGTGCGCGCCATACGGCTCACCAGACTCGCGGCGATCTTCGCGGCACTCGCGAAATTGCGCGGACTGCCGGGTTCGAGACACAGCGACACCGCGATGGCGGGCAATCCCAGAAAGCGCCCCTCGACGGCGGCCGCCACCGTGCCTGAGTACAGCGTGTCGTCGCCCAAGTTCGCGCCGTCGTTCACGCCCGACACGACGATGTCATGCTCGAAGGAAAACAACCCAGAGATCGCCAGGTGCACGCAATCGGTGGGGGTGCCGTTGACGTAGTAGGAATCCACGTCGTACAAGGCGGCACGCACCGGCACGTCCAGCGTCAAGGAGTTGCTGGCGCCGCTACGATTGCGATCAGGAGCGACGATGGTGACCGAGCCCAAGGGTTGTATGGCGAGTTTGAGTGCCTCCAGGCCTTCGGCCTGGTAGCCATCGTCATTGGAAAGAAGAATTTTCAAAGAATTTTATAGCCTGCCTGAAGGTGGCGGATAGCGCCTTGCGGACTATACTGTAACCCCTGCGCGATCGAGTAAGAAACTTATGCCCAAACAACGCACTACCGACGCCGAGCGTGACGCTGCGGCGAGCACCGATGCGCTGGCATTCAGGGCCGCCGTACGCGACGTGAAGCCGCTTGCGCAGCGGCCGGCTCCAACCGGTCTGGTCAAGCCGCCGCCGCGCGCCGCCTTGGCGGTGAGCATCGCACGAGTCAGTCCGCGCGCCCGACGACGCGCGCCAACCGAACCGCCCGAGAATCTCGACGCTGTGATGCCATTGGTCGACCCCTTGGACTTGGCCGGCGGCTCGACCCCCGCGATCTCGGGCGGCGACGCGCTCACGTTTCAACGGGCTGGCGTGCGGACCCAGGTGGTGCGGCGACTGCGCCGCGGGCTCTTCCCGATCGAAGACGAATTGGATCTGCATGGCCTGACACAAACCGCCGCACGCGATCGGCTAGCCCGGTTTCTGACCATCAGTCGCGATGCCGGCCGTCGCTGCGTGCGGATCATCCACGGCAAGGGTTACCGCTCGGGGGTGCGCGGGCCGATACTCAAGTTGGCGGTCGACCTGTGGCTGCGGCGGCATCTGGACGTCATGGCCTTTACGTCGGCACGACCCATCGATGGCGGCACCGGTGCGGTGTACGTATTGCTGCGGGCGTGATCGATCGCGACGGCCACCGCGGCCGTCGACTCTCGTCCGTCGACTCTCGTCCTTGACTCTGGGCCGCCAACTCGAACGTCTCGAGGCTGAGGTGCCACGCGGCTGCCTTCACAGCTCATTCTTCGTCCGACTCCAGCAGAGGGGTGGACCCCAGCTCGCAAATTTCACGCAGCGCCGAGGTGGCGAACTGGCCGCGTCCCAGCATGAAACCGAAGGTGACCGTCCCCGCATCCGCTTCGACGGTGAGTTCGCGCACCGCACAGCGCAATGCGCGTCGTTCCTGGGAGAGTCCTTCGGTCTCGAGCAGATCCGCGACATCCCTGAACTCCTCGACCACCGCCGTCTCGTGTTCCAGCGATCGACCGCTCGTCTCGAGTGCGCCGCGACCCCAGAGCGGTCCCGATGGATGCACGTCGAAGGCCATCAACCGTAAACTCAAGTCGTCGCCAACCGTGGGTACCCGAAAATGGCTGCCGCTGCCGTCGAGACTCGCAAGGTCGCCCGGCGCGAGTTGTGACCAGTCCCCGGCTTCCACGCGGCGCGCGAGCAGCGCGTTGAAGAGCAACGCACGAGCGGCCGACAGCGCAAAGCCGCGCTCGGCGCGACGCCGCGGCGCGGTTCGGCTTGCAACCCAGGCCGCCAGCCGATCGAGATTGTAGCCGTCGCGGCCGAAACGTTGCGGTCCGAAGTAGTTCGGCACGCCGTGCGCACGCAGCGCGGCGAGCTTGATCTCGAGTTCCTCCCGCGACCACGCCACCTTGCGCAACCGTATCCGAAAGCGATTGCCGGTGAGCGCTCCGCGCTTCAACTTGCGCGCATTGCGTTGCACCTCCAGCACCTTGAATTCGCTGGTGTGCACGGTGCTCCAATAGTCGGCCGCGGTCGCGAGCACCGGCACGCTGAACCACTGCACTGTGATCGCCTGACGGTCCTTGAGTCCGGCATAGCCCACATCGTGGGTCGGCACGCCGGCCAAGCGGGCAAGCTCCGCGGCGACCCAACGCGTGTTCGCCGCGCGTTTCTCCACTCGCAGCAGCCAGTGCGGGCCACTGCCGGACGGGACGAACGACAGTTGCTCTTCCACTCGGAAGTCCTCGGGTGTCGACTTCAACTCCGCGAGCGGTAAAGGCGCACCGTGCGCTCTAGCCGGGAACAATGCGGCACGGCTCCAAAAATCGGCGCGCCGCCCATGCGCGCTCAAGACGGCGCGAGCGGTACGCCGGGCGCGGAATCATCCCGCGACGCGCCCAGCGAACGTCGGAGCGGCGCTGCTGGTGCGACGGCCTCCAGCAGCACCGCGGCGCTCGCGGCCAGCCCCTCGCCCCGCCCCGTGAACCCTAAGCGCTCGGTGGTGGTGCCTTTGACATTGATGCGCCCCACGGACACGCCCAGATCTTCCGCCAGATTGGCCGCCATGGCGGCTCGGTGTTTGGCGATGCGCGGCGCCTCCGCCATCACCGTCACATCGGCATTGACCAAGGCGAAACCGTCGGCGCGCATCAGCGCCGCCACCTCGCGCAGGAACACGCGACTATCGGCTCCTCGATAACGTGGGTCGCTATCCGGAAAATGTTGGCCGATATCGCCTTGGCCAAGCGCGCCCAGCACGGCATCGCACAGGGCGTGGATCACCACATCACCGTCCGAATGCGCCACGATGCCCCTGGCGTGAGCGATTTTCACGCCGCCCAATATGACGTGATCGCCGTCGCCGAAGGCATGCACGTCAAAGCCTTGCCCGATCCGCATCTGGGTGGTCCCCTTTTCTGTTTGTGCGTTGCGCGCCTCGGGTTGCCGACTCTGCGCGCTCTGCTCTGGTGCGTTTTTCAAGATGGTCGCGGCCATCGCCAAATCGTCGGCGCGTGTCACCTTGATGTTGAAGGCAGAGCCACGCACCAGCTTGGCGGGTAGCCCCAGTCGCTCCATCGCCTGCGCTTCGTCGGTCACGGCAATGCCGGCGCGAACCGCATCCTCGAGTGCCTGTTTCAGGTTGGCGAAACCGAACACCTGCGGCGTGAGCGCGCGCCACAGGCCCTCACGGTCAACCGTGTCGACCGCGATACCGCCGCGTTCGCGCTTGACCGTGTCGACCACGGGAGCCGCCAGCAACGCGCCGTTGATCGGAGAAGCCACGAGGGGCGCCGCCTCGGCGTCGGCCGGCTCGTCACCGCCGAAGCCCGCGGCACCTGGGACGGGGCCGTCGACGGTCTGCACGGCGTCGATCAGGGCGGCAAGATCCTCCGCGGTCAAACAGGGGCGCGCGGCATCGTGCACCAGAACCCAATCCTCCGCGGCAGCGTGGCCTTCGAGAGCCTTGAGGCCGTTCATCACGGAGTCCTGCCGGCCGGCGCCGCCTTGCGTCGTGCGCAACTTGGCGCTGTTCAAGGATCGAGCGATGGCCGGCCAGCGTATGTCATCCGCCGCGAGAGCGACGACGATGCCCGCCACGCGCACCTCGCGCAGCAGCGCCGCCAGCGACCACTCGATCACGGTGGCGCCGAGCAGCGGGGCATATTGCTTGGGCGCATCGTGCTGGGCCGAGGCGAAACGCGCACCCCGCCCGGCGGCGGGAACGATGGCCCACACGCGCCGCGTGGCGGAACTCACTGGGAGCGAGCGGTGATGCCAGCAGCGGGCGCCGCGGGTGCCGGCGTCGCGGCGGTCACGACTTGATAGAACGTCTCGCTGCTGCCGACCATGCCCAACTCGCTGCGGGCGCGTTCTTCCAGAGCCGTCAAGCCAACCTTCAGATCGTTGACTTCGGCCACCAATTGCCGATTGCGCTCACGTTGCTCCACATTGGCCGCCGACTGCGCGGCGACGGCAGCGGTCAAGCGCGCAACCTCGCGGCTGCCCTGATCCGAGACCCACATCCGGCACTGCAGCAGCAGCGCGGCGAGAGCCAAAATTACAGCGAAAATTCGCATGAGGAGCAGGAGCTTAGCACGATCTCTTAAGACGAAGTAGCCACCATCGAGGCTAACTAATCACTGCGCAGGGAACCGATAAGGCGTGACGACCGGCGTAAGACGCCTTCCCGCCCAACTCGCCCTCGATGCGCAACAGCTGATTATATTTGGCCATTCGATCCGAGCGCGACAGGGATCCCGTCTTGATCTGCGTCGCGGAGGTGGCCACGGCGATGTCCGCAATGGTCGCATCCTCGGTCTCTCCCGAGCGGTGCGAGATCACGGCGGCATACTTCGCCTTGGCCGCCATGTCGATGGCCGCCAGCGTCTCGGTCAAGGTACCGATCTGATTCGGTTTGATGAGAATCGCGTTGGCGATCTTGGATGCGATGCCTTGCGCGAAGATCTTGGTATTGGTCACGAACAGATCGTCGCCGACCAGTTGCACCTTGCGCCCGAGCTTCTCGGTGAGCAGCGCCCAGCCGTCCCAATCACCCTCGCTCATACCATCCTCGATCGTGACGATGGGATACTTGGCGACCAGGCTAGCGAGGTAATCGGCGAATTCGCCCGCGTTGAACTTGCGGCCTTCGGATTCCAGATCGTAAACACCCTCCTTGAAAAACTCGGTGCTGGCCACGTCGAGCCCCAAATAGATGTCGCGGCCGGCCTTGTATCCAGCTTTGTCGATGGCCTCCAGGATCACGGTGATGGCGGCCTCGTTGGACGGCAGATCGGGCGCGAAACCGCCCTCATCACCCACCGCGGTATTCAGACCCTTGGCATGCAACACCTTCTTGAGGGAATGGAACACTTCGGCGCCGTAGCGCAGCGCCTCCGAGAATGACGGCGCCCCAATGGGCAAAATCATGAACTCTTGAATGTCGACGCTGTTGTCGGCATGCGCGCCGCCGTTGATGATGTTCATCATGGGCACCGGCATGACGAGTTCACCGCCGCCGCCCAGATGACGATACAGCGGCTGGTGCTGGTCCTTCGCCGCCGCATGGGCGGCGGCGAGCGATACCGCCAGGATGGCGTTGGCTCCCAGCTTGCCCTTGGTGTCGGTGCCGTCGGCGGCGATCATCTTGCCATCGAGGCCCGCCTGATCCTGAGCATCGGAGCCGATCAGCAGATCGCGAATGATTCCGTTGACGTGCGCGACCGCCCGCAACACCCCCTTGCCCGAGAAACGTTTGCCATCGCCGTCGCGCAATTCTACGGCTTCGCGCGAGCCGGTGGACGCTCCCGAGGGCACCGCGGCCCGGCCGACGACTCCGGACTCGAGCACCACATCGGCTTCGACGGTCGGGTTGCCGCGTGAATCGATGATTTCGCGACCGCGGATGTCAACGATACGACTCATAACAAGGACTCCTCGAATGGTTTCTTTTTCACGGCAAGATCAAGGTCAACGAGCGTGGCGAGCAACGATGCCATGCGATCCAGCGGCCAGGCATTGGGGCCGTCGGACAAGGCTTGCGCCGGATCTGGATGGGTTTCCATGAACAGCCCGGCGACGCCGGCCGCCACGGCGGCGCGCGCCAGCACGGGAACGAACTCGCGCTGTCCGCCCGACGCGGTGCCCTGACCACCCGGCAGCTGGACAGAATGCGTGGCGTCGAACACCACGGGGCTGCCGGTGCCGCGCATGATGGCCAGCGAGCGCATATCGGATACCAGATTGTTGTAGCCGAAGGAGAAGCCGCGCTCGCACACCATGATCTGAGTGTTGCCGGTGGATTTGGCTTTGTCGACCACGTTCTGCATTTCCCAGGGCGACAGGAACTGGCCCTTCTTGATGTTCACGGGCTTGTTCAGCGACGCCACGTTCACGATGAAATTGGTCTGGCGGCACAGAAAGGCCGGTGTCTGCAACACGTCCACCACCGCCGCAACCTCGGCCAGAGGCGTGTCTTCGTGTACGTCGGTGAGCACCGGCACGCCGATCTGCCGGCGCACCCGCTCCAGCGCCTTCAATCCCGCCTCGATTCCCGGACCGCGAAAGCTGTTAGCGGACGACCGGTTCGCCTTGTCGAAGGAGGCCTTGAATATGAAGTTGATGCCTAGGGTCGCGGTGATGTCGCGCAGACGCCCCGCCACGTCGATCACCAGCGCCTCGCTCTCGATCACACAAGGGCCGGCGATCAAGAAGAACGGGCGATCGGGACCGATCTCGAAACCCGCCAGCCTCATGAGGTACTCGCCGGTATCATGCGCAACCCATCGCTTTCATGCAGCATCGCGCTTCATGGGGTGGTCCGCCTTACGCGGTGGCGCGCCCCGGCTGCAATGCGGCACGGTACTCGCGCGCCGCTCGAATGAATCCGGTGAACAGCGGATGTCCGTCGCGCGGCGTCGAGGTGAACTCCGGATGGAACTGGCTCGCGACGAACCACGGGTGACCGGACAGTTCGATGAACTCCACCAGACCGTCGGCCGAAAACCCGGAAAACACCATGCCGGCATTCGACAACTCGTCGAGATAATGATTATTGAATTCGTAGCGATGCCGATGCCGTTCGAAAATCGATTCCCGCCCGTAGAGCGAATGCACCAGCGAGCCCGGTACCAGCCGCGCTTCCTGGGCCCCGAGGCGCATGGTCCCGCCCAGATCGGATTTTTCATCGCGCACCTGTTGGCCACGCGCCAGATCCTGCCATTCGGTGATGAGCGCGATCACTGGATGGGTGGTGGCACGGTCGAACTCGGTGCTGTTCGCACCCTTGAGCGCCAGGACATTGCGCGCATATTCGACGATGGCGAGTTGCATGCCGAGACAAATACCGAGGTAGGGAATGCGATTCTCGCGCGCAAAACGGATGGCTTGAATCTTGCCCTCGATGCCGCGGTCGCCGAAGCCGCCCGGTACCAGGATCGCATCCATTTTCTGCAGTGCCTCGGCTCCCGAGCGCTCGATGTCCTGCGATTCGAAATAGTGGATGTTGACCCGGGTACGCGTCTTGATTCCGCCATGCATGAGCGACTCGTTGAGCGAGATGTACGAGTCGCGAACCTGCACGTACTTGCCGACCATGCCGATGTCGACCACGGCCTCGGGGTTCTGCTTGGCCGCTACCACCGCGCGCCACTCGGACAAATCCGTCGGCGGCACGTCGAGGCGTAGCTTGTCGACGACGATGTCGTCCAGCGCCTGTTCGTGCAGCAGCATCGGAATCTTGTAGATATCGTCAGAATCCACCGCCGAGATGACCGCGCGCTCCTCGACATTGGTGAACAGCGCGATCTTGCGGCGCTGTTCGTCCGGCAAGGCATGCAAGCAACGGCATAACAAGATATCCGGCTGTATGCCGATGCCACGCAACTCCTTCACCGAATGCTGCGTGGGCTTGGTCTTGATCTCGCCGGAGCCGCCGACGATGGGCACCAGCGTGAGATGCATGTACAACACGTGGTTGCGGCCCAGTTCCACTCCCATCTGGCGAATCGCCTCGAGGAACGGCAGCGACTCGATATCGCCCACCGTGCCGCCGATTTCGACCATGCAGACATCCGCATCGCCCGCGCCCATCTTGATGCGGTACTTGATCTCATCCGTGATGTGCGGAATGACCTGCACCGTCGCGCCCAGGTAATCACCGCGACGCTCCTTCGCGATCACGCGCTCGTAGATGCGCCCCGTCGTAAAATTGCTGTTGCGGCCGGTGGTCATGCGCACGAAGCGCTCGTAATGGCCCAGATCGAGATCCGTTTCGGTACCGTCCGCGGTGACGAAGACTTCGCCGTGCTGAAAAGGACTCATGGTTCCGGGATCCACGTTGATGTACGGATCCAGTTTCACCATGCTCACCTTGAGGCCCCGCGCCTCGAGGATGGCGCCCAGCGAAGCCGATGCAATGCCTTTACCTAAGGATGACACCACACCGCCGGTGACGAAAACGAATCGAGTCATGAGGTCACCGCCGATTAATAACTGCAAAGCACGAATGCCAGACATTCGCGCAATTGCAAAAAAAGCCAATGGAAAAATACGACAATACGACGGGAAATCAGTCTACCAGAGCTACCTATACGACGCTAGGAGCGCCCTCCCAGGCCACCGCCAAACCCAGCGCATCCTGTGCCACGCACCGGCGCGCGTCCTGCCACAAATCGCCCACCGCGAGCAGCGCGTCGCCGGCATAGATGAACGGTAAAGCATCGCGCATCCAGGGCAGTACACCGTGCGACTGGCACAGATGCTGCACGCTATGCGTCTTGCCAAAGCTCCGGGGCTTGAGCGATTCACCGCCCCGGCGGCGCCGGACCATTACGCTCGGCGGCAGTCGGGCTGCGTCCAAAGCGCCGACCTGCACTATCCAGCGCAGCCTTCCCAAACCGCTCTCCAGCTCCAGCGTGGAACCCACGCCAACCGCCCACTCGCGCGGCTCGCCCAGTCGGCAGGGGACGGCGGGCGTCACCAACACCCGGTCCCGGTAACGGCGCAGCGCCTGCCCATCCCACACGACGGCGGGTAGGTGGTCGTCATCCGCTTGCATGATCTGTCGCAGCGCTTCGGTGAGCCGAGCGGTGGAAGGCGACGTCAGACCGGCCTCGGCAAGCCAGTAACGCAGCGCATTCAACTGCTGCCTCTCCGGCAACAGCCGCAGTCCCGTGACCGACAACCCATCGCCATCCGCCAGCTGACGCAGCGCGAGCGCCGCCGCTTCGTCCAATAGCTGCTGCGCATCGGCCATGTGGCGCGCGGCGCGTGCCAAGGCGCTGGTGGCGCCCGGCCACCGTCCCTCGATCAAGGGCCACACCGCAGCCCGCAGGTACGCACGATCGAATCGCCTATCCTGATTCATGGGGTCAGGCACGGCGCTGACGCCCGCCGCTACGCCGAAGCGCAGCAACTCACGCTTGGGCGTGGCGAGCAGGGGGCGCAATTGCCAGCCAGCACCCAACACGCGGCGGATCGGCATGGCCGACAGGCCCTTGAGACCTGCGCCGCGGAGCAATTGCAACAGCAGGGTCTCCGCCTGATCGGTGGCATGGTGGGCGGTCAGCAGACACTCGCCCACTTTGAGCACCTGCGCGAATCCCTGGTAGCGCGCCGTGCGCGCCGCCGCCTCGAGGGATACGCCACCGTCGGTTGCGACCACCACGTCGATGATGTCGAGCGGCATCCCGAGCCTGCGGCACAGATCACCGCAGGCGATGCGAAACTCGGCGGCGGTGGCTTGCAGGCCGTGATCCACGTGAACGGCCCGCACCGGCAAGCCACGCCAGGTGAAGCCGCCCATCGGCGGTGACTCAGATCCTGTCGGCGAAGCGGTCGACGACCGCGACACGTCAGTCGGGAGCGCGATCGGCGAAGGCGGCACGTCGGCCAGCGACGCGATCGGCGGCGGCACGTCGGTCGGCGACGGTCCAGCGGTGGCGTAGGACGGATCGGCGATCTGGGACAGGGCGGTCGCGAGGCAGGCCGAATCGAAGCCGCCGCTCAAGGCGACCACCAGGCCCGTCGCCTCCGCCGGCACCTCCGCCTCCAGTAGCGCTCGCAGGGAGGCCGCCGAGAACTTCATCCGCTGTGGGACGGCCGCAGGAGGCGCATCATGAGTCAGACAGGCCGCTAGGCGTCGCGGTACACGCCGAAGGCGCGCAAGCGAGCCTGACGGGAATCGAGCAGAGTCGTAACCGGTTGATTACATAATTCCGCTAAGTGCTTGATCATGCTGATTTTCAAAATCTCCGCCATGCCCTGTGGATCGCGGTGCGCGCCACCGTGCGGCTCCTTCAAAACCTCATCGACCAGCCCCAACTTCTTGAGTCGCTCGGCGGTGCCGCCCATGGCGTCCGCGGCGGTCTCCTTCTTATCCGTACTCTTCCAGAGAATCGACGCGCAACTCTCCGGAGAGATCACGCCATAGACGCTGAATTGCAACATGAGGAGACGGTCGCACACACCGATTGCGAGCGCTCCACCGGAGCCACCCTCGCCGATCACCACACTGAGCACTGGCGCGGCGAGATTGGACATCTCGAACAGATTGCGCGCGATGGCTTCGCTCTGTCCGCGTTCCTCCGAGCCAATGCCCGGATAGGCGCCCGGCGTGTCGATCAACGTGATGACCGGAATTCGAAAGCGCTCGGCCATTCTCATCAGACGCAGCGCCTTACGGTAGCCCTCGGGCTTCGGCATGCCGTAATTGCGCCGTACGCGCTCCTTGGTATCGCGGCCTTTTTGCTGCCCGATGAGCATCACCGGCAAACCCTCGAGACGCGCCAAACCGCCGACGATGGCGAGGTCGTCGCTGTACATGCGGTCGCCGTGCAGCTCATGCCAGTCGGTGAAAATCATGGACACGTAGTCCAGCGTGTAAGGACGCTGAGGGTGGCGCGCAAGCTGGGTGATCTGCCAGGGCGACAGGTTGGAGAAGATGCTATTGGTCAGCGCTCGGCTCTTGGACTGCAGCCGCTTGATCTCCTCCGACAGATTGACGCTGGAATCGGTGCCCAAGAATCTCAGCTCTTCGATCTTTGCCTCGAGTTCTGCAATGGGTTGCTCGAATTCCAGAAAATTCATCGCCATGAAGACGTTTCCTCGCCACGAATGTCACTTCGCGGACCATACACTAAATACCAGCCGTCGCGCCCGACCAATCCCGACAGTTTATCAAGCAACTCGCGGGTCGGACGAATCGACCACGCGTCGCCGAGATTGAGTCGGCCGGAATAATCGGGACGACTGACCACCACGCTGATCCCGCACGGGCCGCGCAGATAAGGTTTCAGAGTCTCCTCGAAGCGGGTCATGCCCTGCGGACCCTCGAATTCCTCAGGCCAGCGCAACCACAGGCGTCGCGCGAAACGCTCGCGCGCCCGATCGATGTCCATCAGCGATTTCGCCTGCAGCCGCCACGCCTCGATGAAATCATCGAAGCGCAGCGAGCCCTCGACGACCAGTATGGCGTCCTTCACGATGATGTCGCGATGCTGCTGAAAGGTCTCCTCGAACAGCGTGACTTCGAGGCGCGCGGTGCGATCGTCGAGAATCAAGGTGACGCGGTTCGGGCGGCGGCGGATCTCGAGCACCAGCCCGGCCACCGTCACCGGTTTCGCCGGCGACCAGGCTCGCTCGCCCGGTACCGATGCCTTCTGCTGCGCGGGCTTGGGACCACCCACATCCACCAGACGCGCACCTACCAGAAACTTGAGATCCGGTTCGTAAGGCGTAATCGGATGCCCGGTCAAGAACAGTCCCAGGGTCTCGCGTTCACCCGTCAGGCGCTGCGCCTCGCTCCAATCCGCCACCACCGCATCGTCGGCCGTGCTCAAGCCGAAAAGGTCCACCTGCCCCACGCTCATCGCGCGAGAATTCTGTTCTCCCAGATGAACGGCGCGGTCGAGCTGGCTGGTGAGCGTGGCGCGATTCGCACCGATCCGATCCAGACTGCCGGAACGGATCAATGCCTCGAACACTCGCCGGTTGACGCGCTGCAGGTCGACCCGCCGGCAGAGCTCGGGCAAGCTTGCATAAGGCCCGTTGGCGGTGCGTTCCTCGATGATGGCCTCCACCGCCGACGCGCCGACGCCCTTGATCGCGCCCATACCGTAACGGATGCTATTGGCGCCGGCCACCCGAAAGGCGAACACGGACTCGTTCACATCCGGCGGTTCGACGCGGAGGTTCATGCTGGCGCATTCGTCGATGAGCGTCACCACCTTGTCGGTCTTGTCCATGTCCGACGACAGCACGGCCGCCATGAAGGCCGCCGGATAATGCGCCTTGAGCCAGGCGGTCTGATAGGACAGCAACGCATAGGCGGCCGAATGCGACTTATTGAAGCCGTAGCCGGCGAACTTTTCCATCAAGTCGAAAATCATCGTCGCCTGCGCCTCGGGCACGCCGCGCGCGACCGCGCCGCTCACGAACACAGAGCGCTGCAGCGCCATCTCTTCGGCCTTCTTTTTGCCCATGGCCCGCCGCAGCAGATCGGCGCCGCCCAGGGTGTAGCCCGCCAGGATCTGCGCGATTTGCATGACCTGCTCCTGGTACAGGATCACGCCGTAGGTCGCCTCGAGCACAGGCTTCAAATCGGGGTGCAAATAGTCGATGGCGGCGCCGGTAGTGTCGTGCTTGCGCGCGATGAAATCGTCGACCATGCCGGACTGCAGCGGTCCCGGACGGAACAAGGCGACCAGCGCCACGATGTCGCCGAAGCGATCGGGTTGCAGACGGCGGATGAGATCCTTCATACCGCGCGATTCGAGCTGGAACACGGCGGTGGTGCGGGTGCTCTTCAGCAACGCATAGGTGGCGGCATCCTCCATGGGCAGCGCGCTGATGACGAGTCTGGGTTCACCCCGCTGGTCGCGCCCGGCGTTGATGTCGCGCACCGCCCAATCGATGATGGTCAGCGTGCGCAATCCCAAAAAATCGAACTTCACCAGTCCCGCGGCTTCGACATCGTCCTTGTCGAACTGCGTCACCGGCGTGGTGCTGCCTTCTTCGCAATACAGCGGCGTGAAGTCGGTGAGCACGGACGGTGCGATGACGACACCGCCCGCATGCGTGCCGGCGTTGCGCGCGAGACCTTCGAGGCTGCGCGCCAGATCGATGAGTTCGCGCACCTCGGCGTCCGCATCGTATAGGCGCCTGAGTTCTTCCTCCTGGGCGAGCGCCTTATCGAGCGTGATGCCGATTTCGAATGGGATCAGTTTCGCGATCTTGTCGACGTAACCGTAGTTGTGGCCGAGCACGCGGCCGACATCGCGAATCACCGCTTTCGCCGCCAGCGTACCGTAGGTGATGATCTGCGACACGCGCTCGCGGCCGTATTTGTTGGCAACGTAATCGATCACGCGGTCGCGGCCGTCCATGCAGAAATCGACGTCGAAGTCGGGCATCGACACGCGCTCGGGATTCAGAAACCGCTCGAACAGGAGGTCATGCTCGATGGGGTCGAGATCCGTGATGCCGAGCACGAATGCCACCAACGAACCCGCACCGGAGCCGCGTCCAGGGCCCACCGGCACGCCGTTCTCCCGCGCCCAACGGATGAAATCCGCCACGATTAAAAAGTAACCGGCAAAACCCATTTTGCCGATGACGCCGAGTTCCAGGCTTAAGCGTTCGCCGTACGGTGTGGGGTCCCGAGTCACGCCCAGCAGTTCCTGTGCCTGCCGCAGACGCTGCGTCAATCCCCGCTCCGATTCCTCGACCAGAAACTCTTCGGTGGTGCGGCCCATCGGCACCGGATACGCCGGCAGCATGGAGGCGCCGAGCTTGAGCTCGAGCGAACAGCGTTTGGCCACCTCGACGGTGTTCTCCAGCAGCTCGAGCGCGTCGGCGAACAACTCCGCCATCTCCACCGGTGTCTTGAGGTACTGTGCCTCGGAATAGCGTCTCGGCCGATTGGTGTCCGCCAACAGGGCGCCATCGTGGATACAGACCCGCGCCTCATGCGCATCGAACTCCGCTCGCGTCAAGAACCGCACGTCATTGGTAGCGACCGCGGCCACGCCGCGCTCCTGCGCGAGCTCGAGCACCGCCTCGGCGTACACCGGCTCCCCGGACCGGCCGGTTCGCTGCACCTCGAGATAGAATCGATCGCCGCACAGCGTCAGCCACCGGTCCAGACAACGTCCGGCCTCGTCGTCCCTGCCGCGCGCGATGGCCTGTCCGATGTCACCCTCCTGGCCGCCGGAGAGGACGATCAAGCCGGTGAGCACTTCGGACCGTAGCCACGTGCGATCCAGCATCGGCGCGCCGCGCTGCTGCCCCTCGAGAAACGACCGGGTGACGAGCTGCGTCAAATGCCGGTAGCCGGTGAGATTCTGGCAGAGGAGCACGATCCGTGAGGGGGGCACGCGCTCGCCCGGCTCACGGATCAACGCATCGACGCCGATCAGCGGCTTGATGCCCGCACCCAGCGCCTCCTTGTAGAACTTCACCATCGCGAACAGATTGCTTTGATCGGTGAGCGCCACCGCCGGCATGCCCGCCGCCGCAACCGCGGCCATGAGTTCCGGCACCCGCACGATCCCGTCGAGCAGCGAATACTCGGTGTGCAACCGCAAATGGACGAACTGGGGCAACGCCTAGCTCTCCGCCACATGCCCAAGCAGGGGCGGCATACCGCCCGCCCGCAGCATGGCGCTGCGCGGCGTCAGCGAGGCCGTGGCGGCTAACGCAAGCTGCACCGGGCCGAACGAACGCCGATGCAACGGACACGGACCATGGTCCATGAGCCGCCGACGGTGCATCGCCGTGGGGTAGCCCTTGTGACTCGAGAAGCCGTATTGCGGGTAAATCTCATGCATCTCATCCATGTAGCGATCGCGCGCGGTTTTCGCCAGGATCGACGCCGCACTGATGGCCGCCTCGGTCGCATCGCCACCCACGATGGCGCGTGCCACCAGTGCGTCACCTAATCCGTCGAGTGACGGCAACCGATTGCCATCCACCAGCAATAGGTCCGGTGGACACGACAGCGCGAGCACCGCTCGGCGCATTGCGAGAAAGGTGGCCTGCAGAATATTGAGCGAGTCGATTTCAGCCGGGTCGGCCCATCCAATGCCGAAACATACGGCGCGGCGGCGAATGGCGACGTTCAACCGGGCGCGGGCCGCGGCGGTGAGCAGCTTGGAATCGGCAAGCCCGACGATGGGCCGTCCGGGCCGCAGAATCACCGCGGCGGCCACCACCGGCCCTGCTAGGGGGCCGCGCCCTGCTTCGTCCACGCCGGCCACTCTGGGACCGTCGGTACCATCGGTTCGCGCCACGTGTGCCCTCATGGAGCGCCGCCTGCCTCCGCTCTGCACCGGGCGCCCAGCGCCAACACCGCCGCAGCGGCCCGGGCGCTGGCATCGCGGCGCAAATCGGCATGGATTTTCGCGAATTCCCGTTCCAACTCAGCGCGCCGCACCGGATCGTCTAGCCACATCAAGAGCTCCGCTCCGATCGACTCAGGGACTATGTCATTCTGAAAATACTCGCCGACCACGCGCCGATCCGCAAGTAAATTTGGTTGCGCGAAGAATTTCGATTTCACCAGATTGAGCCGCCGCACCAGCCAGGTCGTCAAGGCGGACAGACGATACACCACTACCATGGGCCGCTTGCACAGCGCCGCTTCCAAGCTCGCGGTCCCCGAAGCCACCAACGCCACGTCCGCCGCAATGAGAGCGATTTGTGCCTGACCCTCCAGCAACCGTACCGCCACGTCGGGCGCCACGCGCCGCAGTGCCGTCTCGAAGATCGAGCGCGCCGCCGGCGTCGCCATCGGCGCGACGAACAGCAACTCCGCCTGAGAGCGCTGGTTCATCCAGAGGGCCGTGCGCGCGAAATCCTCCGCGAGCCGCGACACTTCGCCGCGGCGGCTGCCAGGCAGCAGCGCCACCACCTGCGCATCTGTGGCCAAGTTCAAGGCGCGGCGAGCGGCCCCTCTGTCCACCACGAGCGGAATGGCATCCGCGAGTGGATGACCGACGAATTCGGCCGGCATGCCGTGTTCGTCGTAGAAGCGCTTCTCGAACGGCAACAGACACAGCACCTGATCGACGGATCGATGAATGGTACTCACCCGCCTCTGCCGCCACGCCCAGACCTGGGGACTCACGTATTGCACCGTCGGGATCCCGGCGCGCCGCAGGTCGCGCGCCAACCGCAGATTGAATTCGGGTGAATCGATCCCGACGAAAACGTCGGGCCGGAGTTCGAGGAACAGCTTCCTCACCCGCGTGCGCAGCCGCAGCAGCCGCGGTAGATCCTTGAGAATCTCGAACAGGCCCATCACCGCCAGCGATTCCGCGGGTTCCCAGACCACACAGCCCGCGGCCTGCATCTTCGGGCCCGCAACGCCGAAAAATTCCGTGTCAGGGCGCAGCCGGCGCAACGCCACTATCAATGCCGCGCCCAGCGTATCGCCCGAGGCCTCGCCCGCCACCAGCCCCACCCGCATCAGCGGACGATGCTGCGGGAACTGCGCTTGATGAATTCCACCAAAGGTCGGATCTCCTCCTGGGTGAGCGCGGCGGTTTCGAGCTGTTCGAGCGCGGTCTTCAACTTCAGCCTCGACCGGTACAGCGTACGATACGCGCGCTTCAAGTTGAGGATCTGCGCATCCGTGAAACCACGGCGCTGGAGGCCAACCACATTGATGCTGTGCGGTTCGGCGGGCTGGCCGACCGCCATGACGTACGGCGGCACGTCGCGGGTTACCGCGGCATTGTTGGCGACGAAGCAATGCGCGCCGAGCTTGGTGAACTGATGTGCCGCCGATAATCCTCCCATGATGGCGTAATCGCCGATCTCGACGTGGCCGCCCAGCGTGGCCACATTGGACAGCACGATATGGTTGCCGAGTCGGCAGTCGTGCCCCACATGCGAGTACGCCATCAGCAGATTGTCGTCGCCGATGCGGGTCACGCCATCGCCCTGCAGCGTGCCGCGATTCACCGTGGCGCACTCGCGTATGACATTGCGGTCGCCGATCTCGAGCCGCGAGAGTTCACCCTTGAATTTCTTGTCCTGCGGCACTTCGCCCAAGGACGCGAACTGGAAGATCTTATTGTCCCTGCCGATGCGCGTGGGTCCGTTGATCACCACATGCGGGCCTATCCAGGTGCCGGCACCGATCACCACATCCGCACCGATAACGCTGTAGGGCCCGACGTCGACGCCGGCCGCGATGTCCGCCTGCGGCGAGATCACCGCGCGCACGTCGATCATCCCGCATCTCCCGGCACCGGGCCCGCCTTGGGCGGCCCCTTGGTTTCGGGAGCGACCATGAGTTCAGCCGACGCAACCTCCTTGCCCTCGACCTCCGCCACCGCGTGGAACTTCCAGATCCCCTTGAAGGCGCGCAGCAGAGTCACCTTGAGTATGAGCTGATCGCCGGGCTCCACGGGCTTGCGGAATCGCGCCTTATCGATGGCGACGAAGTAAAAACGGGTGTTCTCGTCGGGTATGACATTGACGGTGCGGAACGCGAGGATGCCGCAGGCCTGTGCCAGCGCCTCGATGATGAGCACCCCGGGCATGACGGGGCGATGCGGAAAATGGCCGGTGAAGAACGGCTCGTTGAACGTCACGTTCTTTAGCGCATGCACGAATTTTCCGGGCTCGCAGAGGAGCACCCGATCCACCAGCAACATGGGATAGCGATGCGGCAACTGCCTCATGATCGCTTCGATATCCATCGCGCTCGCTTCTGCCATCATCGCTCCTTTTCACCGAATCTGCGCAAATGCGCGACCATGCGCCGCCAGGCGCGCGACTCGACCGTGGGCATGCCGCTCGAATAACTGCCGGCCTGTCTGATCGAGGCGCTGACCAGGCTGCAGCCCGTGACGGAGACGTCGTCCGCAATGGTCAAATGCCCTGCGAATCCCACCATGCCGCCGATCATGCAGCGCTTGCCGATGATCGTGCTGCCGGAGATACCCGTGCACGCGGCGATGGCGGTATGTGCGCCGATCACGACGTTGTGACCCACTTGAATCTGATTGTCCAATTTAACGCCATTCTCGATGACCGTGTCCTCGATGGCACCGCGATCGACGGTGGTATTGGCGCCGATCTCGACGTCGTCGCCGATGCGCACGCCGCCCACCTGGGGCACCTTCACCCAGGTGCCGGCATCCGGTGCGAAGCCGAATCCATCGGCGCCGATGACGGCGCCGGTGTGCAACAGGCAGCGCGCGCCGATCCGCACCCGGGGATATAGGGTGACCCGCGGCATCAGATGGGTGTCGGCGCCAATTCGCACGCCGGTAAGCACACTGCATCCCGCGCCGAGCCGTACCCGCTCACCGAGCTCGGCTCCCGCCTCGACCACACAGAAAGGTCCCACCGAGGCCGAAGCCGCGATCCGTGAGTCGGCGGCAATCACCGCGCTCGGATGAATTCCCGGAGGCTCCGCGGGCAACGGGTACAGCAAGGTGGCGATCCGCGCGAACGCGGCATGAGGATTGGAGCCGATCAGCGCGGCCGCGGGACAGGCGTCGACGTCACGCGGATCGACCACGACCACCGTCGCGCGCGAGGCACCGAGATGCTTGCGCAGCCTGGAATTCGCCAGAAAGCTCACGCTCCCCTCGCCGGCCGAGGAGAGCGTCGCGACATGCGACACCCGCAGGGCTGGGTCGCCGCGCAACTCCAACCCGAATCGCACCGCTAACTCGCCTAGGCTGTAGTCCGCCTGCACTTACGCACAACCTCGACCGCGTCTACCGAATTTCCTGGGCGCTTCTTAGCCCAGGTTACTTGGGCGGCGCGGCGGGCTTAGCGGCGGCGGGAGCGGCTGGGAGCGTGGTCGGTTTCGTCGCCAGCACCGCCAGTACGTTCGCCGTGATATCGAGCGGGGTCTTGGCGAAAAACACGCCGTCGCCCAACACCAGGTCGAAGCCTTGCGCATTGCCATACGCCTGAATCTCGGTCACCAGGTAGCGCTGCACCTTGCCGATCTCCTCATTGCGGCGGGTCGACGCGTCATCCTGAAATTCGCCGGCCTTGCGCGAGAATTCACGCTGCTGATCGCGTAGCGACTTCTCCGCCTTGGCACGATCGGCCTCGGCCATCACCGCGCCCTCCTTCTGCAACTTCTCGTCCTTCGCCTTCAAATCGTTTTGCATGGTCAGCAATTCGCGGCGGCGCGGCGCAAACTCATTCTCGAGAGAGGCCATGGCGGTCTTGGTCTGCGGTGCTTCTTCCAGCAATTTCTGAAAATTCACGACGCCGATTTTTATTTCCGCGCTCGCCTGCTGCGCGCCCAAGAGACCGAACAGGCAGAGCGCCACGAACGGAAGACTGCGATTGAAAGTCGACATGTTGATGTTTAGGACCTCGAATGATGGTGGGTCAAAACGCTTGACCGATGGAAAATTGAAAACGCTCTGTTTCGTCGTTGAATTTGGTCGTGCTCCCGACATAGGCGTTCAACGGAACGCCGTACGAGAACCGGAACAGCCCGAGCGGCGCCAACCACTGCACCGCGATCCCCGTCGATCTCTTCAGATTATCATAACTAAAGTGATAATTGACCGGGGTGATGTCGTCCGGGCCCAGGAATTTCACCTTGTTACCCGTATAAAACACGTTACCCATGTCGTAGAACCAGCTCACGCGGGCGGCACTTCGCCATTTCTCGGGCACCGGGAAAATCAGCTCGGCACGGTTCACCACCCGAAAGTTTCCGCCGTACGGATTGCCCTGGCCGATATTGTCCCGCGGCCCCAGGCGGCTCTCGCGGAATCCGCGGACGCTGTCCGGACCGCCGGCGTAATAATCCAGATACGGCGGCAGTGCGCTCGTGCCGCCCAACGGCGCCGCATAGTCGACCGTCGCGTTGAGCGACAACAACCACTTGTTCCAGATCGGCACGTACTGCAGATATTGGAAATTCGACGTGTAGTACCGCACCGAACTCAAGGGCAGCGCGACTCGGCCGGAAATCGCCAGGTGCGTGCCGCGATCCGCGAACAACGCGCGGTTGCGGCTGTCGAAATTCCAGCCGCCGGTCAGCTCATAGGTGTAAAACTCGGTGCCGTAAACGGTGTAGGGGCTGTCGAGGGAGTTGATGACACCGTCACCATTGGTATCCGTAAGGTCGCGCTGAAAGGTCGAGCCATTGGCCTTCACCCAGTCGACTGCCTGCTGCGCGCTGTAGCCCTGGGAGACCACCAGCGTGTTCTTGTTGGCGGAAGTGCCCGCCTGCACGTACTGGTACTCCGTGATGGGATAGGACCATTGCACGGCACCGGTGATCTGCTTGGTCGAGAAGGCGGACGACGCCGACACGAACTGGGTGATGTCCCGGTACGAAATCGAACTGGTGCGGGCCACACCGTCGATGGTCGTATAGGGATCCGTGTGCGAAAACACATAGCTCTTGCTGTACTTGCCCGCGTTGATCTCCAAGGCAATGCGGTCGCCGGTACCCATGAAATTACTGTGAACGAAATTGCCGTTCAGGCTGAATTTCTGCGATTCCGAATATCCGATACCGCCGCCGAACTGGCCGGGCAAACCTTCCTTGATGTTGTAATCGACGTCGACCAGATCGGCGCTACCCGCCACGGGCTTGTTCTCGAACTCGACCTTCTCGATGTAGGGCAAACGCTGCAGACGCTCCTTGGAGCGCTCGATCGCCGAGTTCGACAACCAACCACCCTCGAGCTGGCGCATTTCGCGGCGCAGCGTTTCATCGTTGATCGCGGTGATGTTGTTGAAGTTGATGTGGCGCACGTAGACCCGGTTGCCGGGCTCGATGAAGAACGTGATGGACACCGTTTTCTTGTCGTTGTCGGGGGTCGGCACCGGATCGATCTTGGAAAACGCATAGCCGTCCGCGCCCAGACGATAACTCATCAATTCCTGCGAACCGGTGACCGCCTTGCGCGAATAAATGTCACCCGGCTTGAACAGCAGCAGCTTGCGTAGCTGTTCCTCGGGAACCACCATGGTGCCGGCGAGCTTGATCTCGGACACCTTGAAAACATCACCCTCGTTGACGTTGACGGTGATGTACATGTCGTCTTTCTCAGGCGCGATGGCCACCTGCGTGGACTCGATCTGAAAATTGGCATAACCGCGATCCATGTAATAAGAACGCAGTTTCTCCAGATCGCCGGTCAGCGACTCACGCGAATAGCGGTCGTCCTGCTTGTACCAGGACAGCCAGTTCGGCGTCTTGAGCTCCAGTGTCCCGAGCACATCCTTCTCTTTGAACCGGGTGTTACCGACCAGATTGATCGACTCGATCTTGGCGCGCTTGCCTTCCTTGATGTCGACGACGATATCCACCTTGTTGCCGGGCAGATCCGTGACCTTGGTGTCGATTCGCACCGCATACTTGCCGCGGCTGAAATATTGATCGGTCAGATACTGCTTGACCTCGTCGAGCACGGATCGGTCGAAGGTCTTGCCGGTGGCGAGGCCGACGTTGCGCAGACTCTTTTGCAGATCCTCGGTCTTGATGTCCTTGTTGCCCTTGAGTTCGAACTTGGCGATCGAGGGCCGCTCGATGACCACGACCAGCAGGGTGTTGCCGTCGCGACGCAACTCCACGTCACGGAAAAATCCCGTGGCGTACAGCGCACGCATGGCCTCTCCTATGCGCTGACCGTCCAGATGGTCGCCGATGTTCACCGGCAGGTAATTGAATACCGTGCCCTCGGAAATTCTCTGCAGTCCCTCCACGCGGATATCGCCGACGGTGAACGGTTCCTGCGTGGCCGGAGCCTGAGCGTGAGCAGTATTGTTGAACGGCTGAATGGCGAGTGCCATCAAGCCGAATAGCCGAAGCTCAACCCGCACGCGACAACGACCGAATGCAATCCCGCGATCATGCTTATTTGTCATTAATTCATATGTCTTGAAATATCGTTATAAAACGCGAGGCTCATCAACACGACCAGCAAGGCGATACCGACCTGTTGACCGAAGTTCTGCGCCCGCTCCGAGAGCGGACTGCCCTTCACCGCTTCCACCAACTGATACACGACCTGACCGCCGTCCAACAGCGGCACCGGCATCAAGTTCAGCACGCCGAGGCTCACGCTGATGATGGCGAGAAACCCGAGGAACGCCGTCAACCCCAGCGCGGCGCTGATGCCCGCGAACTCGGCGATGCTGATCGGACCGCTGATGTTCTTCGCCGACACCTGGCCTGTCAGCATCCGCCACAGCATCTCCACGGTCAGTGAGGACATGTCCCAGGTCTTGCGGACACCGGCGCCGAGCGCGGCCACCGGACCGTCGCGTCGCGTCAGCACCGAACCCGGCGGCCACGCCCGTGCGCCCTCCTGCAGCGTAATCCCGAGCCGGCCGATGGTCCGGCCCTGATCCAGCACCGGCGGCACGGCCGCTACGATACGCAATCGTCGGCCGGCGCGCTCGACTTCGACCGAAATATCCCGCCCTGGAGCGTCCATCACCAGTGATTGGAAGTCGGTCATATTGAGCACCGGCTCTCCGTCCACAGCGATGACTCGGTCTCCGGCCTCGAACCCCGCGCGGGCTCCGGCGCTATCCGCCGGCACGTCCTGGATCGACGTCTTCGCGGTCCACGTCGCCACGTCGAAGCCCAAGCCCGGCAGCAAACGGCCCGGCTCGGTCAATTCCCGACGATCCCCGGTGACCCGCAACGTGAGCAACCTATCACCGCCGGCGCGGCGCAGATGCAAAGGCACCACACCGTCATCCGATACCTGACGGATCAAGGCAATCTGCAGACTCTCGAGGTCATCGACGCGGCGTTCGCCGACAGCCACGATTTCATCGCCGCGTTGCAGTCCGGCAACCGCGGCCGGGCTACCCTGCCGCACCTGCCCCACCAGCGGCTTGATCACCTGGGACCCCACCATGGCCAGAATCGCATAGAGCAAGGACGCGAAAATCAAATTCATCGCGGGGCCGGCCAGCAACACGGCGATGCGCTGCAAGACCGGCCGGCGCGTGAACGAGCGGTGCAACTCCTCCGCTGCGACCTCCCCCTCGCGCTCATCGAGGAGCTTGACGTACCCGCCCAAGGGAATGGCGGCCAGGCAGTATTCGGTACGGTCGGCGTCGCGGCCCACGTACATGGCCAGCGGCTTTCCAAACCCGATGCTGAAACGCAAGACCTTGAATCCCAGCTTCTTGGCCACCGAGTAATGCCCGAACTCGTGTACCGCCACCAGTATTCCGATCGCGACCAAAAAGGCGGCGACGAAAATCACTATCTTCATGCATAGGCTCCAGGCTTAAGCTGAATCAAGGCATTTGCCACGCGGCGCGCCGACGCATCGGCTGCCAACACATCAGCCAGAGCCTTGACGGGTGAGGTGTCGAGGCGCTGCAACACCTCGTCAATGACCGTCGCAATGCCTGTAAAGTTCAAGCGCCGCTCGAGAAAGGCCTGCACCGCCACTTCGTTGGCGGCATTCAGCACCGCCGGCGCGGTGCCGCCGGCGCGTGCCGCCGCCCGCGCCAGGCCCAGGCTGGGAAAACGCTCGTGATCTGGCGGCTCGAACTCGAGTCGCCCGATTTCACTCATGCTCAAGGATTGTACCCCGGACCGGACGCGTTCGGGCCATGCCATCGCTTGCGCGATGGGCGTCCGCATATCCGGTGCGCCCAACTGGGCGAGCAACGAGCCATCCGCGTATTCGACCAGGGAATGGACCAGGCTCTGCGGATGCACCACCACCTCGACCTCGGCCTCCGTTAGGCCGAACAACAGAGTCGCCTCGATGACTTCGAGTCCCTTGTTCATCAGCGTCGCGGAATCCACCGAAATTTTGCGGCCCATCTTCCATTTCGGATGCGCACACGCCTCGTCGGGCGTAACGCTCTCGAGCCGTGCCGCAGCCGTCGATCGGAACGGGCCGCCGGAGGCCGTCAGGATCAGCCGCGTCACGCCACGTGCCGGCTCTCCGGGTAGATAGCCGGCCGGCATGCATTGAAAAATCGCGTTGTGCTCGCTGTCGATGGGAATGAGCTCAGTGCGCGCGAGACGCACCTCTTCCATCAAGAGACGGCCCGCCATCACCAGCGATTCCTTGTTCGCGAGCAGCACGCGCTTGGCAGCGCGCACCGCGGCCAATGTGGGCAGCAGGCCGGCGGCGCCGACGATGGCCGCCATCACCAGGTGTGTATTGTCGCCGGTGACCGCGGTCGCCAGGGCCTCGATCCCCTCGAGTACGCGGGTCTTCGAGCCGCAACTCTCGAGCGCCGCGCGCGCCTGGGCCGCCGCAATGGGGTCGACCAGCACGACCGTGTCCGGTGCGAACTGCCGTGCTTGCTCGACGACGGTCTGCCAACTACTGTGTGCACCCAGCATCGACACGCGGAAGCGCTCCGGGTGCAGGGCGATGACCGCCAAGGTGCTGCGGCCGATGCTGCCCGTAGAGCCCAAAATCGCAACGCCACGCAATCCACTCATTCGATCACCCCGGCGCCGAGCAGGCCCAGCGCATAGAGCGGCGCCGCCGCGGTCACACCATCGATACGATCCAAAACGCCGCCATGTCCCGGCAACAGGCTGCCGCTATCCTTGAGGCCGGCCGCCCGCTTGAACATGCTCTCGGTCAGATCGCCGATCACCGAAAAAATACCGACGACACAGCCGAAGGCGACAGCGGCGGCGAGGGGTAGTCCAAAATGCGCGGCGCCGATCAACGCCACCAGGGCGACGGCTCCCAAGCCACCGATTGCCCCCTCCCATGTTTTGCCGGGGCTCACGCGTGGCGCCAACTTGCGGCGGCCGAAGCGGCGCCCGGCGAAGTACGCGCCGATGTCGGCGGCGAACACCAGCAAGAGCATCCACAACACCATCTCGGGTCCGCGGACCATACCGCGTCCCGACATCTGCACGCGCGCCAGGGCGATGAACGTCGGCACCAGCACCGGTATGCCGCAGAGCAGAGCCAAGGCCGGACGCTGGCGCCCCGGCGCGAGCGCCAGCCACAGGAGCGCTACCAACCACCATAGACAGGCAACTATCAAGAACACCTCGAGGTGCGCAAGGTTCAAGGTCCAGTCCCAGAGCAGCCACGCTAGGACGCTCACACCCGCGACGTACCCAAGCCGCGATCGGCGGCGACGAACCCCACCGAATCCAGCCCATTCCCAAGCGGCCAGGGCGAGCACCGCCGCGAACACCAATACGGTCCATTGCGACGGCAAAAGGAACAGGCTGATGAGCAGGCCCGCTCCCAGGATCGACGCCGTCAGGATGCGGATTCTAAGCATTCGCTTTGACCGCGAGTTGTGCGGAGGTGCAGCCGAAACGGCGCTCGCGACGAGCGTAAAAATCGAAGGCGGAATCGATCTGCGCAACGCCAAACTCCGGCCACAGCACGTCGCTGAAATAAATTTCGGTGTAGGCCAAATTCCACAGCAGGAAATTGCTGATACGCTGTTCACTGCCGGTGCGAATCAACAGATCCGGATCAGGGATGCCGGCCAAAGCCAGCCGTGAGGCGATACTCGATTCATCGATCTCGGATGCCGCCAAGTCCCCCGCGGCGACGTCGGCCGCCAGCGAGCGGCAGGCCTGGGTAAGGTCCCAGCGGCCCCCATAGGCCAGAGCGACGATCACGATCAGACCGGTGTTCCGCAAAGTCAAGCACTCCGCATGCTCCATGCGCTGTCGCAACGAGGCGGCCAACACATCCCGGTTGCCGATGAAGCGCAAACGCACGCCGTTGCGGTGCAGATCGACGACCTCGCGTTCGAGGACGTCCAGGAATAGATTCATGAGCATGCCCACTTCATCGGGCGGCCTGCGCCAGTTCTCGCTGCTGAAAGCGAACAGCGTCAAATACTCGACCTTGCGCCGGGCGCACTCCTCCACCACCTTGCGCACGACCTTGACGCTCGCACGATGACCGGCGGGCCGCGGCAAGCCGCGTGAACGCGCCCATCGACCGTTGCCGTCCATGATGATCGCGACGTGCTGCGGCGTGTCGGCCATTGTATTCACGTTGAATGCGGGTCCTCGAGGTCAGACCTGCATCAGTTCCTTTTCCTTCGCCGCCATCGCTTCGTCGATTTCCGCGACATGCTTGTCCGTGAGCTTTTGCACCTCGTCCTGGGCGCGGCGGTCATCGTCCTGCGCGATCAGTTTTTCCTTAAGCATTTCCTTCAGCTCGTTCATCACTTCTCGACGCACATTGCGCACGGCCACGCGGGCGCCCTCAGCTTCCTGACGCACCACCTTGGTCATGTCGCGTCGGCGCTCCTCGGTGAGCGCCGGCATGGAAATACGGATCAGCGTGCCGGCCGTATTGGGCGTCAATCCCAGATCGGACTTATAGATCGCCTTTTCGATGATCGGCACCATGGCCTTCTCCCAGGGCGTCACGGTCAGGGTGCGTGCATCCTCGGTTGCGACGTTCGCGACCTGATTGAGCGGCATCTCGGAGCCGTAGTAATCCACCTTGATGTGTTCGATCAAGCTCGTGTGCGCCCGGCCGGTACGCATCTTCTTCAGCTGATCCTTGAGGGTCTGCACGCATTTGGCCATGCGCACCGTCGCGTCCTTCTTCAAATCATCGAGCATTGACGGTTCCCCCTTTAGGTTCCGGCGGAGACGACGGTGCCGACGTCCTCACCTTGAACGATACGCATCAAATCGCCGGCATTGAACAGGTTGAACACCTGCAGCGGCAGGTTATTTTCCCGACACATGACGATGGCGGTCGCGTCCATCACATTGAGCCGGTCGCTTAACACCTTGTCGAAGGTCAAATGCGTGTAGCGCTTGGCATCCGGATTGATCAAAGGATCGGCATCGTAGATGCCGTTGACCTTGGTCGCCTTGAGCAGGATTTCCGCGTTGATCTCGATGGCACGCAAGGAGGCCGCGGTATCGGTGGTGAAGAACGGATTGCCGGTTCCCGCACCGAAGATCACCACGCGTCCTTTCTCGAGATGCCGCACGGCGCGGCGCCGGATATAGTCTTCGCAGACCTCATTGATGCGCAGAGCGGACATCACCCGCGCGTAGACGCCGAGGCTTTCGAGCGCGTCTTGCATCGCCAGCGCGTTGATGACCGTTGCCAGCATGCCCATGTGATCGCCGGTCACCCGGTCCATCCCGGCTCGCGCCAAGCCCGCGCCGCGGAAAATGTTGCCGCCCCCCAGCACCACGGCAACCTGGACGCCCATCTGGGTCAGGTCGCGGATCTCGCCGGCGATCCGCTTCAGTATCTTGGGGTCGATGCCATAGTCTTCGCCGCCCAGCAGCGCCTCGCCGGACAACTTGACCAGTATTCTGCGGTAGCGCGCTGCGCCGGTAGTCGTACTCATGGTCGCGTACCCTACTATAAAAGACCCCGCCGTAGCGGGGTCCCTAAGTCTAATGTAATGAACGGCTAGTGTTTTTTCGGATCGTCGCCGCTATCGCCGGCCGGGACCTTTTCCTGCGCCTTCACCTGGGCCATGACTTCACTGACGAAGTCGTCCTGTTTTTTCTCGATGCCCGCGCCGACTTCGTAGCGGACGAACTCGACCACCTTGGCGCCGGCTTTTTTCACCAGCTTCTCCACGGTCGTATCCGGATCTTTCACGAACGGCTGACCCATGAGGGTGATCTCTGCAAGGTACTTGCGCAGCCGTCCCTCGACCATCTTGGCAATGATATCGGGCGGCTTCTTCTCGCCGCGGGTTTGCTCCGCCAGAATCTCGCGCTCCTTGTCGAGCACCGCCGGCGGCACGTCATTCGCATCGATGAACGCGGGATTCACCGCGGCCACGTGCATGGCAAGATCGCGGGCCAACGCCTCGTCGCCGCCGTCGAGCGCTACCAGGCTGCCGATGCGGCCGCCGTGAATGTAGGTGCCGAGGGCGCCCGGGGCGGAGATCCGCACGAAACGGCGCACCGAGATGTTCTCGCCGATCTTGGCGATCAGCGCGCGGCGCTGTTCCTCCAGGGTCGTGGCGCCGTTCGTGACCGCGAGCAGTGCCTCGAGGGTAACGGCGGCGCTGGTCAGCGCCGACTTGGCCAGCACCCGGGCGAACTCCTGGAACTCATCGCTGCGCGCGACGAAATCGGTTTCGCAATTGACCTCGATCAGGACGGCGTTCGAACCGTTGCGTTCGATGGCCACGGTGCCTTCGGCGGCCACCCGTGACGCCTTCTTGTCGGCCTTGGCCATCCCGGTCTTGCGCATGAGATCGGCGGCTGCGTCCAGGTCACCCTGGGTCTCGACCAGCGCTTTCTTGCACTCCATCATGCCCGCGCCGGTGCGCTCACGGAGCTGTTTGACTGAATCTGCGGTAATGTTCATGGTGTTTAGAAACGGCCGTCAGCGGCGGTTTTCCTCGAGTCTTGATGGTGAGTCTAGGTCCGGGCAGATTCCGCAGCAGCATACCTGCGGAACCGGCCCTTCGATCCTTACACGTCGCCGGGCCGTAAGATCGCACCCGGCGCCGCGAATCAGCGCCGCGGAGCGCCGCCGCCGGCGCTCCGGCCTACCGGCCGACGGCGCGGTGCGCTCGCTGGACGCGTCTCGGCGGGCGGCGTGTTGGGCAGCACATCGACATCCACGTCGTCGGCTTCCACATCTTCCGCCGCGCCGGCCGCAGCGGCAACCCCCGGAATGACCGTGACCGGTACTTTGCGGCGTGGCGGCGGCGGCTTGCGCCCGCCGCGCGCGGGCGCCTGCGAGGGACGCCGCCCGGCGCCGCCTGCCGAACGCTTCTTCGGGTTGCCCTCTTCGTCCAATTCCACGAACTCGTCCTCGCCCACGGGGACTTCGGGCAGGGAGGACTTTCCCTCGAGTACGGAGTCCGCGACGCCGCCGGCATACAGCAGGATGGCGCGCATGGCGTCATCGTTGCCGGGAATCACGTAATCGATGCCGTCCGGCGAGCAGTTCGTGTCCACCACCGCAACCACCGGAATACCGAGTTTCTTCGCCTCGGCGATGGCGATCTCCTCGTGACCCACGTCGATCACGAACAGCGCATCCGGCAACGCCGTCATCTCGCGGATACCGCCCAGGCTGCGCAACAGCTTGTCCATCTCGCGGCGTAGCATTTGCGCTTCTTTCTTACCGCGACGGTCCAGCGAGCCGTTTTGCGCCATGTCGTCCAATTCGTTCAACCGCTTGATGGACTGACGAATGGTCTTGAAATTGGTGAGCATGCCGCCCAGCCAGCGCTGGTTGACATAAGGCATGTCGCAGCGGGTGGCCTCCTTTTGCACGGCATCGCGCGCCGAACGCTTGGTACCGACGAACAATACCTTGCCGCCGTCCGCCGCCACGCTCTTGACGAAGGCGGCAGCCGAGGCATACAGCGGCTGGGTCTTCTCGAGATTGATGATGTGGATCTTGTTTCGTTCGCCGAAGATGAACGGGGCCATTTTCGGGTTCCAGAAGCGGGTTTGGTGTCCAAAATGAACGCCCGCCTCCAGCATCTGTCGCATAGACACGCTGGTCATTGAATAATCTCCTGGTCGGGTTGAGCCTCCGCGTATCCCAATCGGCAACCCGCCGGGTCCTCGAAATTTCTGGTTTTAGCCAGTGCATCTCGAGGAGATCCGCCGGGCACCCGGCCGATTGTGACGACACGCGTGCGGGGTTGTTAAAAATAGCCGCGCTTTATACCATGAACCCTTCACGGAAACAAAGCTCAAGGCCATCAAGATGAACGTCACCATCAAATCGCCGGCCGAACAAGAGAAAATGCGCATCGCCGGACGCTTGGCGGCCAGTGTTCTAGACATGATAGAGCCGTATGTCCAGCCCGGGGTCACCACCGACGAGCTGGACAAGATCTGTTACGACTTCATCACGGAACAACTGCGGTCGATCCCGGCCAATCTCAACTATCGCGGTTTTCCCAAGACCATTTGCACCTCGGTCAACCATGTCGTGTGTCATGGCATTCCCGGCGACAAGAAGCTCAAGTCGGGAGATATCGTCAATATCGACGTCACCGTGATCCGCGACGGCTTTCATGGCGATACGAGCCGCATGTACTTCGTCGGCGTGGCGCCGGTGGCGGCCCGCCGGCTGAGCGATGCCTGCCACGAGGCCATGTGGTGCGGCATCCGTCAGGTCAAACCCGGCGCGCGACTGGGGGATATCGGGCACGCCATACAAACCTTCGCCGAAAGCAATAATTACTCCGTGGTGCGCGAATACTGCGGCCACGGCATCGGCCGCATCTATCATGAGGACCCCCAGGTGCTGCATTACGGCAAACCGGGTACCGGTCTCGAACTCACCGCCGGTATGACTTTCACCATCGAACCTATGATCAACGCCGGTCGGCGCGACGTGCGGCTGCTGCCCGACGGCTGGACGGTGGTCACCAAGGATCAGTCGCTCTCGGCGCAATGGGAGCACACGATCCTGGTGACGGACTTAGGGTTCGAGGTGCTCACGCTGCCCGCCGCCGCCACACTTCGCGCCGCGGCGGCCTCTTGATCGAACGACTCGTGCGGTGGCCCGCGCCGACCTTCGAATGGGCAGACTCATGAACACACGCAGCAAGTTCCTCGAGCCGCCCGCCGAGTGGGCCTATCTCAAGACCGCGCCCGAGGCCCTTCAGACCAGTCAATTCTCCCCCATCGTGTTCCGTCAGGTACTGGACCGCGGCACAGAGCTGCTCAAAGAGCGTTTCATCGCCGATGAGGCCATCGAGGACCTGGTATTGGACCGCGCCCGGCTGGTCGATATCGCGCTGCGCTCCGCCTGGACCCGTCATGCCGGGCGCTTTGCGGACGATTTGGCGTTGGTGGCGGTGGGCGGCTACGGCCGCGGCGAACTGCACCCGAGTTCGGACATCGACATCATGGTGCTGCTGCCGAAGAGCGACTCCTCGGACTGGCAGCCGGACATCGAAAAATTCCTGACCTTTCTCTGGGATATCGGTCTCGAGGTGGGTCATAGCGTACGTTCGATCGACGACTGTCAACGCGAGAGTCTGGCGGACATCAGCGTCGCCACCACCTTGTTCGAAGCGCGACTGCTGGCTGGCCCGGAGTCGCTGTTCGCCGGCATGCGCCGCGCGCTCGCCGCGGATCGCCTCTGGTCGTCGCAGGATTTCTTCGAAGCCAAGGTCCGCGAACAAACCGAGCGGCACCACCGCTACTTCGACACCGCCTACAACCTCGAGCCGAACGTCAAATCGAGCCCGGGAGCCTTACGCGACATTCAGACCATCGGCTGGGTGGCAAAGCGCCACTTCGGCACCGATACGCTGGACGAACTCGTGGCGCATGGCTTTCTGACCCGCGAGGAGTTGCGCAAGCTGAAGGCCGGTCAAGCCTTCCTGTGGAAGGTGCGTTTCGGGCTGCACGTGCTCACCGGCCGGCGCGAAGATCGCTTGCTGTTCGATTACCAGATCAAGCTGGCGAAACTGTTCGGCTACGAGGATGCGAGCTTCACGCTGGCGGTCGAACAATTGATGCAGAAGTACTACCGCACCGTCATGGACGTGAGTCTGCTGAACGAGATGCTGCTGCAGCTGTTTCGCGAGGCCATCCTCACCCAGAGCGCGCCGCCCATTCCCATCAATCCGCGCTTCCAGATCCGCAACGATTATCTGGAGGTCACGCATCCGGAAGTGTTCGCCCGCTTCCCGTCGGCACTGCTCGAACTGTTCGTGCTGTTGCAGCAGCACCCGGAGCTGCGCGGCGTGCGCGCCGAGACCATTCGCCTGATCGGCACTCACGTCTGGCTCATCGACGAGGAATTTAGGCAAAATCCCCGCCACCATCGCCTGTTCATGGAAGTGCTGTGCGCGCCCGTGGGCGTGACGCATGAACTGCGCCGCATGAACCTGTACGGCGTGCTCGGTCGCTATATCCCGTCCTTCGGTCGGGTCGTCGGGCGCATGCAGTACGATCTGTTCCATGCCTACACGGTGGACGCGCACACGCTGTTCGTGGTGAGTAACCTGCGCCGCTTGGCGATGCCGAAGTTCAACGACGAATTTCCGAACTTGAGCCAGATCATGCAGTCGCTGCCGCGCCAGGAACTGGCCTACCTGGCGGCGCTGTTCCACGATATCGCCAAGGGCCGCGGCGGCGATCACTCCGAATTGGGCGCCGTCGATGCCGAAGCCTTTTGCCTGGAACAAGGCCTAGGCCGCTATGAGGCGCGCTTGGTCGCCTGGCTGGTGCGCAATCATTTGATCTTATCGATCACTTCGCAGAAAAAAGACATCAGCGACCCGGACATCATTCACGACTTCGCGCGCCAGGTCGGCGATCAAGCCCATCTGGACTACCTCTATGTATTGACGGTCTCGGATGTGCGCGGCACCAATCCTAAGCTCTGGAACGCGTGGAAGGCGCGCTTGTTCGAGGAATTCTACGAACGCACCAAGCGCGCCTTGCGCCGCGGACTGGAAACTCCGGTCGATCAGGATGAATTGATTCGCGAAACCCAGCAGCATGCGCGTGAGAACATGCCCACCATCGATCAGGCCGAAGTGACGCGAGTGTGGTCGCAATGGACCGAGGCCTACTTCCTGCGCTACACCCCCGAGGAGATCGCGTGGCAGACCAGCGTGCTCGCGGGGCGCGACGTCGCGGATGACGCCCCGCTGGTCGCGGTGCGGCAGCTCACCGATCGGGCGGGCACCGCCGTGCTCACCTATACACCGCATCGCTTACACAGTTTTGCGCGCACCACGGCGGTGCTGGATCAGATGGGACTGGATATCGTCGACGCGCGGCTCATCACGAGTTCCAACGGATTCAGCCTGGAAACGTACGTGGTGCTCGAGGACAACGGCTCGGTGATCGCCGAGGCGGACCGGATCCGCGAGATCGAGCGCGGCCTGTGGCGCAACCTGCAGCAGCCGGAGGATTCGCCGTTGACCGTGACCCGGCGTGCGCCGCGTCAGGTGCGCATGTTCTCCACGCCAACCCAGGTGAATTTCAGCCTGGACTCGCGCAACAACCGCACCATTCTCGAATTGATCGCGGCCGATAGACCCGGTCTCTTGTCCGAAGTCGGCAAGGTGTTCAAGGCCGAACACGTGGCTATCAACGGCGCCAAAATCATGACCGTCGGCGAGCGCGCCGAGGACGTCTTCTACATTACCGACTCGCGCGGCCGCATCCTTGCGGACGAGGCGTGTCAGCGCGTGCAGGAATCGCTGGTGCGCGCCCTCGACCGCCGGGAGCCGGACGGGCGTGGCGCACGCGCGTAATACCTCGACACAGTATATCGTTCCGTTTTAGATGGCCCGGATGGGCGGATCGAGCCAGCGTCAGATTAACCCGGTCGAAAACACCTAGGTACGAGAGCCGCGCAGATCCGCCGCGCGACCGGTATCATCGCAGCTTATGCCGTATCAAGACCTGCAAGCTATTATTGAGGCCGCCTTCGACAATCGCGCGACCCTGACCCCCCAGACCACCTCGCCGGAAACCGGCAACGCCGTCGAGACCGCCATCGAACTGCTGGACGCCGGCACGCTACGCGTGGCGGAGCCGCTGCCGTCCGGCGGCTGGCGCGTACACGAATGGTTGAAGAAAGCCGTGTTATTGTCGTTTCGAATTGCGCAGAATGCGCCGCAAACCGCGGGCGCGCTGGCGTTTTACGACAAGGTGCCTCTGAAGTTCACAGGCTGGGACGCGGAGCGTTTCGCCGCGGCCGGCATGCGCGTGGTGCCACCCGCCACCGTGCGTCGCGGCGCCTTTGTCGCATCCAACGTGGTACTCATGCCGAGCTACGTGAATATCGGTGCTTACGTGGACTCGGGCAGCATGGTCGATACCTGGGCCACCGTGGGTTCATGCGCTCAGATCGGCAAGAACGTCCACCTCTCCGGCGGGGTCGGTATCGGCGGCGTATTGGAACCGCTGCAGGCGAATCCCACCATCATCGAGGATGATTGTTTCATCGGTGCGCGCTCCGAGATCGTCGAAGGCGTTATCGTCGAAACCGGCGCCGTGATCTCGATGGGTGTATTCATCGGTCAAAGCACCCGCATCTACGACCGCGAGCGCGACGAAATCTCGTACGGACGCGTGCCCGCCGGCGCCGTCGTAGTGCCCGGAACCCTGCCAGCGGCCAACGGCAAGTACGCGCTCGCCTGCGCCGTGATCGTCAAACGCGTGGATGCGAAGACGCGCGCCAAGACCTCGATCAACGAGCTGCTGCGCAACACGGACTGACGATCAACTCCGCCTATCTCCCCGAGGCGCGCACATTCTTTCCCCCCGTGTAAGATGCCTGTATGAGCGGCATCACGGCGTTGGATCTGGCACGGTCACAATTTGCGTTCACGGTCGCCTTCCATATCCTGTTTCCGTCCTTCTCGATCGGCCTCGCCGCCTACCTCGCGGTGTTGGAGGCACTGTGGCTGCGGACCGGGAGACAGGTATACCTCGATCTATTCCGCTATTGGTTGAAGATTTTCGCCATCGGATTTTCCATGGGCGTGGTGTCGGGAATCGTCATGTCCTACGAATTCGGCACGAACTGGTCGCAGTTCGCCGAGAAAGCCGGTCCCGTGTTGGGACCTTTGCTCGCCTACGAGGTCATGACGGCCTTTTTTCTCGAGGCCGGATTTCTGGGAGTGATGCTGTTCGGCATGAACCGCGTGGGCCGGGGTTTGCATTTCACCGCCACGTGTCTCGTGTCCGTCGGCACGTTGATCTCGATGAGCTGGATTTTAGCCTCCAATAGCTGGATGCAGACACCCCAAGGCTACGCCATCGATCCGGTCACCGGCCGGTTCCTCCCCGTCGACTGGTGGCAGATCATCTTCAATCCGTCGTTCCCCTATCGACTGGTGCACATGGGGCTTGCCGCATTTCTGAGCGTCGCGTTGGTGGTGGGTGCCACCGGCGCGTACCATCTGTTGCGGGACGCGCGGCGCGGCAGACCCTCGACCGAGGCCGTTCGGGTCATGTTCTCCATGGCCATGGGCATGATCCTGGTCGCGGCGCCGTTGCAGATCATCGCCGGCGATACCCAGGGACTCAACACCCTGAAATATCAGCCCGCCAAGATCGCGGCGCTCGAAGGAGATTGGATCACCCGGGGCCGGGCGCCGGAGATCGTGTTCGGCATTCCCAACATGGAAACCGAGCACACCGATTATGCCGTGGAGGTACCGCTGCTCGGCTCGCTGATCTTGACGCACAGCGTCGAGGGCCGGATCCCCGGCCTCAAAGACTTTGCACGCGAAGATCGACCAAACTCCCCGGTCATATTTTTCTCGTTCAGGATCATGGTCGGACTGGGCATGCTGATGCTCGCGCTCGGCCTGTTCGGGCTGCTCTTGAGATTGCGCGGATCGCTTTACGAGAACGTGTGGCTGCATCGTTTCGCATTGGCGATGGCGCCCGCTGGGTTCATTGCTCTGCTGTGCGGCTGGGTGACCACCGAAGTGGGTCGCCAACCGTTTACGGTCTACGGCGTGTTACGCACGGTGGACAGCGTCGCGCCGATCGCACTGCCCGGAATAGCGACCTCCATGATCGCCTTCGTGATCGTCTACTTCATCGTCTTCGGTGCCGGGTTGCTCATCCTGCTGCGGATGATGGGAGTTTCGCCCCACGTGGGAGAGGAAGGACCGGATGCGCACGATCCGACGCGAGCCGCCGGCACGCATCCGGGACCGGCCCAAGGACCCGTCGTAGGCCACGTGGACGGAGCACAGTAGATGCCGATGACCGCGGCGTACCTGCTGCCGATCGCCTGGGCCTGCATTGCCGCGTTCACGGTGCTCGCCTATATCGTCCTCGACGGCTTCGATCTCGGCCTTGGGATCCTGTTCGTCTTCGAGGGGCAACGGCATGACCGCGACGTCATGGTCAACACCGTCGCGCCGGTGTGGGACGGTAACGAGACGTGGCTCGTGCTGGGCGGAGCGTGTCTCTATGGCGTCTTTCCGATTGCCTACGGAACGCTGCTTCCCGCTCTGTATCCGCCGATTGTCGCCATGCTGCTCGCGCTCATCTTCCGTGGCGTCGCCTTCGAATTCCGCTTCAAAGCGCACACGTTGCGGGGACGCGGGAATGTGGGACTTCTCCTTCTTCGCGGGATCCGCCGTCGCCGCCGCGATGCAGGGAGTCATTCTGGGAGCGCTCATCCAAGGCATCAAAGTCGAACACGATCAGTATGCCGGCGGCTGGTTCGATTGGCTGAGCGGGTTCAGTCTTTTCTGTGGGGCCGCCGTCGTGACCGGCTACGCACTGCTCGGTGCGTGTTGGTTGGTGTGGCGCACCGAGGGTTCTTTGCAATCGCGAGCGCGTCGCTATGCCAAGCAGCTCGCCATCGTCGTCATCGCCATGATCGTGGTGGTCAGCCTGTGGACACCGGCACTGCAGCGCCAGTACCTGCGCCACTGGTACGTTTGGCCGCGGATGCTCTATGTTGCGCCGGTGCCGGCGCTGGTAGCGGGTCTGGTCTTGCTATTCTGGCGCAGTATCAAGGACGAGGCAGCTCACCTGACGCCGCTTCTCTGTGTGCTGGGTTGGTTCTTCCTCTGCTTCACGGGGCTAGGCATCAGCATCTGGCCGTGGATCGTCCCGCCGAGCATCGATGTCTGGCAGGCCTCATCCCCTCCGTCGAGTCAGTTGTTTCTGCTGGCCGGTGCCGTGGTACTCATTCCGCTCGTACTCGCCTACACGGGCTATGCCTATTGGGTCTTCCGCGGCAAGATCGGCCATGAAACGCACTACCATTGATCGACCGTCCACCTCACTGTGGGTTCGACTTGGCTGGTTCGTCGGCATTTGGGCCGCCAGCGTCGCCGCATTGGGCGTGGTAGCGTACGCGCTGCATAAGGTCATTCTAGGGCGGTAATCGCGGGGCATCGCGTCACCCAAACCGCCCCGTGATGTAGTCTTCCGTGAGCTTCTGCTGCGGATTCGTGAAGATGAGGTTGGTGGGCCCCACCTCCACTAGGTCCCCCATGTGGAAATACGCGGTGCGTTGCGAGACCCGCGCCGCCTGCTGCATGTTGTGCGTCACGATGACGATCGCGTAGTTGGCCTTCAGTTCGTCGATGAGATCCTCGATCTTGGCACTCGCGATGGGATCCAGAGCGGACGTGGGCTCGTCCATCAGGATCACTTCCGGATTGACCGCAATGGTGCGTGCGATGCACAGACGCTGCTGCTGGCCGCCCGACAGACTGGTGCCCGGCTGCGATAGGCGGTCCTTGACTTCGTCCCACAATCCCGCGCGCTGCAGACTTGAGTTGACTAGTTCGTCCATGTCGGCGCGATTCTTCGCCAGCCCGTGGATGCGCGGACCGTAGGCGACGTTCGCGTAGATCGACTGCGGAAACGGCGTGGGCTTCTGGAACACGATGCCGACGCGGGCACGCAATTGCGCCACGTCCTGTTTGCGATCGTAAATATCCTGACCGTCCAAGGTGATGACGCCATCGACCCGAGCGGAGCCGATGGTATCGTTCATTCGATTGAGGCAGCGTAGGAACGTGGACTTACCGCAGCCCGACGGGCCGATCATCGCGAGCACCTGTTTGTGGCCGATGTCGAGGCTGACGCTCTTGACCGCGTGTTTGTCCCCGTAATACACGCTGACGTCGCGCGCGGTCATGATCGGATCGCGAACCGAGTCGCGCGCCGCGGTCCGCACGTCATGCCCGACCGGCACGCCGGTGGCCTTCGGCGCCGCCGCTCCGGGGAGCGCGCCGACGGCCGCCAATCCGGACGCAGTGCCGGCGGTATCCGTCTCCGAGGCAGCGCTGGCGAAGGCCGATCCGGAAGAAGCGCCGCCGGCAGCCGCCGGCGCAGCCAACTCCGGGGTGCGATCGTTTGGCTTCGCCTCCACGATGTCGTTGCCCACCGTCATCCGAACCGGCCCGTAATGTAGTCGTCGGTCTTGCGGCTCTTGGGAGACGTAAAAATTTCCCGGGACGGACCGAGTTCCACCAACTCGCCCAGATACATGAAGCCCGTGACATTGGAGACACGCGCCGCCTGTTGCAGATTGTGGGTCACCACGACGATGCAATACTTTTCACGCAACGCCTGCAAAGTCTCCTCGACGCGCAGAGTCGAAATGGGATCGAGTGCCGCGGTCGGTTCATCCAACAACAACACCTCTGGCTGCACAGCAATGGCCCGCGCGATGCACAATCGCTGCTGTTGGCCTCCTGAAAGGCTGCGCCCATCGGCCTGGAGCTTATCCTTGACCTCATCCCACAGGGCAGCATCACGCAATGCGGACTCCACGCGAATTTTCAGATCGGCGCTTCGGATCCCACCGTTCAGCCGCAAACCGAAAGCGACATTGTCGAACACCGACATGGGAAAGGGCGTGGGCTTCTGGAACACCATGCCCACCCGATAGCGTAGCTCGGCAATATCGACGCTCGGACCCAAGATATCCCTGCCGCTGATCAACACCTCGCCTTCCGCGCGCTGGTTCGGATACAACGCGTACATGCGGTTGAGCACACGCAACAGCGTCGACTTGCCGCAGCCGGAAGGACCGATGAACGCCGTGATCGAGCGATCCGCCAACGCCATGTTGATGTCGCGTAGCGATTGTGACTCGCCATAGTAGAAGTTGAGCGAACGGATCTCGATCTTGGGCGGCCCGCTATTCACGATCTCCGGCGCGACCACGGGAAACTGCCCACGCATTTTCAAATGCTTCGGAGGCTTGATGGACGTGGGCATCATTGATCGGAACCCCGCTCCGCCTGCAGCATCGCCAAGATCACGCGAGCCGCAATGCTTAACATCAAAATGCTCGCGGTAATGATGAGCGCACCCGCCCAGGCAAGATCCTGCCACTCCTTGTAGGGGCTCAGTGCGAACTGGAAAATCACCACCGGCAAATTCGCCATCGGCGCATTCAACTGCGTGCTCCAAAATTGATTGTTGAGGGCGGTGAACAGCAGCGGCGCCGTCTCGCCGCTGATGCGTGCGATCGCCAATAACAATCCCGTGACGATGCCGCTGCGCGCGGCGGGATACAATACGCTGACGATGGTACGCCACGGATAGGCCCCCAAAGCGGCGGACGCATCCTTCATGCCCGGCGGCACCAGGTTGAGCATGTCCTCCGTGGTGCGCAGTGTGACCGGAATGGCGAGCACCGCCAACGACAGCGCGCCCGCGAGTGCCGAGAAATGTCCCATCTTGACGACCACGATCTCATAGATGAATAGGCCAATGATGATCGACGGCGCGCTCAACAGCACATCGTTGATGAAGCGGATCAAGACGCTCAAGGTCGAACGGCGGCCATACTCCGCAAGATAGGTGCCGGCCAGCACGCCGATCGGCGAACCGATCAGAATACCGAGCAGCGTCATCACCGCGCTGCCATAGATGGCATTGAGCAATCCGCCCCGGCTTCCGGGCGGCGGCGTCATCTCGGCGAACAGATGCCAGGAGAGCCCGGCCACGCCATGCGAGATCAGCGTCCACAAGATCGCCGCGAGACACGCCAACCCCGTCAAGGTGGCCACCAGCGACAGCGCGAGAAACGCGCCGTTCTTGATCTTGCGGAAAAAACGTCGATTGATCATCTACTGCTCGGTGCGCCGCTCGAGGCGCCGCAGCATGGCCTGTGCGGCCGCGATCACCGTGAATGTGATGAGGAACAACAAGAGCCCCAAGGCGATCAGAGAGGAGGTGTACAGATCGCCGACCGCCTCCGTGAACTCGTTGGCGATCGCCGACGAGATCGTCGTGCCGGGCGCGAGCAGCGATGTGCTGATGCGATGGGCATTGCCGATGACGAAGGTCACCGCCATGGTTTCGCCGAGTGCCCGGCCCAGCCCCAGCATGATGCCGCCGACCACGCCGACGCGTGAATGCGGCACCACGACATTCCAGATGACCTCCCAGCGCGTCGCGCCGAGACCGTAGCCGGACTCCTTGAGCATGGGAGGCACCGTGTCGAACACGTCGCGCATGGTGGCCGCAATGAACGGCAACACCATGATGGCGAGTACCAGGCCTGCCGTGAAAATACCGATGCCGAACGGCGGGCCCTTGAACAACTGGCCGAGTACCGGCACATGATGCGCATGGTGGATTAGCCACGGCTGCACATGCCGTTGCAGCACCGGTGCCAGCACGAACAGCCCCCAGATACCGAAAATGATGCTCGGGACCGCCGCCAACAATTCGACGGCGACCCCGATGGGCCGCTTCAGCAACGGCGGACAGATTTCGGTCAGGAAAAGCGCGATCCCGAAAGCCGTGGGTACCGCGAGCGCCATGGCGATCAGCGAGGTGACGACCGTGCCGTAGATCGGCGCGAGCGCACCGAACTCATCCGTGACCGGATTCCAAATCTCGCGTGTGACGAAGGCAAAGCCGAAGTGGCGCAACGCCGGCCACGCGCCGCGAAATAAGGAGACCGCGACGCCGCCCAGGATGAGCAGGACCAACAGTGCGGCCGCCAAGGTGGCGGCCCGGAAAATTCGCTCGTAAACCAACTGCTTTGCGGCGTGTCCGGGATCGATGATCGCCACGATACAGTTCGCTCCACTACAACCGTCAGCGGCGCAAGGCCGGTACGGCTGTCGTACCTCCTGCGCCTCTCGCCATTAAAATTTCGGGCAAAATTCGCCAGCAAACGTCTGATGCAAGACGACCGCCCAGCGCACCTGGAACAGCTACTTGCCGCTATAAACCGGGTGACCGCCCACCGTGATGGTCGACGCCCAGGTCGCCTTGATCTGTGCCACCAACGGCGCCGGCAACGGCACGTAATCCAATTCTGCGGCCATGGCGCCTCCGTCCTGATAGGCCCAAGCGAAGAATTTCAAGGCCTCGCCCAAGGCCGCCGCATCGGTGGGCTGCTTGTAGACAAGGATAAAGCTTGCGCCGGTGATTGGCCAACTCTTGGCACCCTCTTGATCGGTCAAGATCAGGTAATAGCCCTCGGCGTGGGCCCAATCCGCACTCGAGGCGGCGGCCTGAAACGTCTCGGCGCTGGGTCCGACCGCTTTGCCGGACTTATTGGTCAACAGAGTGAACGCCATCTTGTTCTGCTTGGCGTAGGCATACTCGACGTAGCCGATGGCGCCGTCGGTCTGGGTGGTCATGTTGGCGACCCCCTCGTTGCCCTTGGCGCCGATGCCGGTCGGCCATTGCACCGACGAGTTCGCACCGATGGTCGATTTGAACTTTGGGCTGGCCTTCGACAGATAATCCGAAAACAGAAAATTCGTACCCGAACCGTCAGAACGGTAGACCGGCGCGATGGCGGTGTCGGGCAGCTTGAGCTTTGGATTGAGTTTCTTGATCTGCGGGTCATCCCATTCAGTGATGTCGCCAAGATAGATAGCGGCAATGGTTGCCCCATCGAGCTGGAGTTGACCAGGGGCCACGCCCTTGATGTTCACCACGGGTACCACCCCGCCGATGATCATGGGAAATTGCACCAAGCCCGCCGCGGCGAGGTCGTCAGGCTTCAGCGGCATGTCCGACGCGCCAAACGTGACGGTCTTGGCCTTGATCTGTTTGATGCCCCCGCCGGAGCCGATGGACTGGTAGTTCAGACCCACGCCGGTTTTGGTCTTGTAGGCATCGGCCCATTTGGCATAGATAGGATAAGGGAAGGTGGCCCCGGCGCCCGAAATGTCCGCAGCGACCGCCGCGGCGCCCATGCACAGTGCGGCCGTGGCGGCGATCAATCGCTTTGCAGTGAGTGGCTTCATGTCAAATGTAACTCCCGGTATAGATGTGCTGGCTATGGCTGGCACGCATTGTCGGCAGCGCATGTGACAGTTCCATGACAGCGGCGTGCAAGCGCTCCTGGGCTACCGCGTATTCGACGGCCCCGGCGTGCCATTTGACATATCGCTAGCTGCTGCTCCTGCGCTTGCGTTGAAACGCTGCGGACCATTCTAGCTGTCTAACCCTGACCACTATCGTTGCATGAAAACAACGAACGCAGGCTCACTTCACTCGCCGACATGCCATTCACGTATGAGGTAATGCCAGTTAAGCAGCACTGCATGGGCACCGAATAACGCATAATCGCGGCCGAAACGGCAGACGCGTCATAAAGCTGTCACAAAGCCGGTGTAACTTCCGCAGCCTTTCGGGATGTCCCTGCACGTGGGCGTTGCAATAAACAGACGATTTTAAGGAGATTAATCCGTGTCCAAGAAGATACTTTCCGCGATTGCGTTGGGAGGCTGCGGTCTATCGCTGAACGCCCTCGCCGACGTGCAGGTGACGCCTAACACGACGGTGGGCAGCCAGGTTTTTGCCGACGTGAGCCACATCTCGAACGAACAGGCCGCCAACTCGGTTGCGCCCGACGGCACCGGTTTTGACGTGAAACGCTTCTATTTGATCGTGGATCACATGTTCAACGACGTGTGGTCGGCGAATCTGACCACCGACGCCCAGTACATCAGCAGTCCGTCGGTTTCCGTGACCACCGCACCCGTTGCCGCCGGCACGAAGCCGGTGACCGTGACGACGAGCACCACGAACAGCGGTGCGGTGACCGAAGTGTTCATCAAGAAGCTGTACCTCCAGGCGAAATTCGATGATGCCTTCGTGCTGCATGCCGGCTCCTTCAGCTCACCGTGGACGAACTTCGCGGAAGGGCTGTACTCCTATCGCTGGATCGAAAAGACGACGACCGATCGGTTGGGCTTCGCCAACACCGCCGATTGGGGCTTGCATGCCACCGGGTCGTTCGGCGACACCGGCGTCAATTACGCGCTGTCCGCGGTCAACGGCAACGGTTACAAGAATCCGTCGCGCTCGAAGGACGTGGATTTCGAAGGTCAGGCCAACTGGGTGTCGCCCTTCGGCGTGACCGTGGGCGTCGGCTTCTACGAGGGCCATCTCGGCCAGGTCACGGCGGCCAACCAAGACTTCGACAAGAACACGGCCAGCCGCCTGAATGCCGCCATTAATTACCAGTGGGAAGGTCTGCGGGTCGGTGGCGAATACTTCGTCGCCAAGAACTACAAGACGGTGAACAGCCTCACAGCCGGCACCTTCGGCACTTCGGCCGTCATTGCAACCACCGCCACGGGCATCGTTCCCAGCGACAAGGCGGGCGGCGGTTCGGTGTGGGCGTCTTACGCGTTCCTCGAACAGTATTCGGTGTTCGCGCGCTACGACGACACCACGCTCAGCAAGGACCGGCTGTCTGGCCTGAAGGACAAGTACTTCAACCTCGGTGTCGGCTACAAGCCGATCAAGCAGATCGACACGGCGCTGGTATACAAGTACGAGAAGGTCGACAACGGATCGACTTCGATCAGCGGCGCCGATGCGAACGGGTCCTACACCATTGGCGGCACGAACGCGCTCACCAGCGGCAAGTTCTCGGAGGTCGGTGTTTACATGGCCTATAAGTTCTGAGCTGCCTTCAGGGCAATCATTCGGAATGTAGGTCACGGCGCCTCCGATTACTCCGGGGGCGCCGTTTGCTTTTATGCCGGCCCGAGACGCCGGCGGATTCACCATCGATCGGGGAGACGCCGTGAACGCTTCCATCATGATAAGGCTCGGGACGGTACTACTGGCGGCCACACTGCCGCGATTCGTTGCGGCCGAGACGCTGCCGGCGAGCGTAGCCGCGTGTGCTGCCGTTACTGACGTACTGCAGCGGCTGGCCTGCTACGACCGTGAGGTGTCCCAATACACCCAGCGGCCGCCGGCCGTCTCGGCATCCGCAGCGAGCCCGGCATCTGCGGCTTCGGTCCCACCCGTCGCAGCCGACGCACCGGTCGCAGCCGGCGCACCCGCGGCAATCCGCGAAGCAGACACGCGGCACTGGGCTGCGCGCATCGTCGGTATTGAAGGTCGTGGCGACGACATCGTGGTCCGCCTCGACAACGGTCAGGTGTGGGAACAGGTCCAGAGGGCCGAAGCTACCTTGGGATTGCGCAACGGCGACCGGGTCACGATCGACAAGGGTATCGGCACGGGGACGTACTGGCTCGCAGGCCCTTCACAGGCCGTGATGCAGGTGAAGCGGAATCAGTAACGGTCTCCACTTCCATGGAGGCGGCGCAGTCCGCTACCGCCACGGCGCCGACTTAGGCGTGGTCCAGGTGGATTTCAACTTTTGACCGCGGACCGGCTACCATTCGCCGCATGCGCATTGGGGATCTGAATGTACGCTTTCGGGTCGACTTCGGTCCGAAATGCTCGGTAGGAATCGGCAAGATCGAGCTGCTCGAAAGCATCGCCACGTGCGGCTCACTGTCGGAGGCCGCGCGCCGGATGCACATGAGCTATCGGCGTGCCTGGCTATTGCTCGCCGACCTCAACACCAGCTTCGATGAACCGGTGGCACTCACCAGCACCGGTGGCCGGGGCGGCGGCGGCGTGGTACTCACCCCACTGGGCGAGCGCTTGGTGGCCGGGTACCGCAACATGGAATCCGCCCTGCAACCTCTGGCGGACATCCATCTAACGGACTTCCGTCGGCGCGCCCATTCGACGAACGCCGCGGCCACGGGCAAAACGCTTGCCGTGACCTCAATCCGGCGCAAACCGACTGCCCCGTGACCCGGAGCGCAAGCCGCGGCGCGTCAACCACCGACTCTGGCCGCGTTATGAGTCGGACAGACTGCTCGGGCGGGGCGGCTGCAAGGTAGTGGAACTGGCGGCGAATCCAAAGGTCTTAGCATATTATCTAGTCGAAACGCGTTACCGAGAATGCTTCAGGATTCCTGGTTGAATCCATCCGGTAACGAGCGCCGAATCTAATCCATCGGCGCCGACTCTTGACGGGTGATGTTATGCACAATGCAACTCGATTCAGAACCCCTCTCGCCCTGCTGTGCGCGGTCGCGCTCGCGCTGGGCAGCGGCACCGCGTTTGCCCAGCATAGCGGCGGCCACTTTGCGGGTGGCGGCGGTGCCCACTTTGGCGGCGCACGAGGCTACGGCGGTTATGGCGGATACCGCGGCGGCTATGGATATCGTGGCTACGGCTACGGCTGGCGTGGCGGCTACTACGGTGGCTATTACGGCGGCTGGGGATGGGGGTTGGGCGGACTGGGATTAGGCCTCTATTTTGCCTCTCTCCCGTTGTACTACTCGACCTACTACTGGGGCGGCATTCCCTATTATTACGCCGACAATACTTACTACACGTATGACGGCAGCGCGCGGCAATACGTAACGGTTGCGCCGCCCGCGGGGTTGGTGACCGAAGCCCAAGCGGCGAATCCTGAGCCGGTGGGCACTGATCTCATCGCCTACCCCAAGAACGGTCAAAGCGACGAACAGCAGAAAAAGGACAAGTACGAGTGCCACCACTGGGCGACCGTGCAAAGCGGCTTCGATCCCACCCAGGGCGCGACCGCGGCGGCCGGTGCGACGCGGCGCAGCGATTACATGCGAGCGCAGGAAGCCTGTCTCGAAGGCCGCGGCTACAGCGTCAAGTAGATAAGTGCCTCGGCAACGTGAGTTTGACCCGTTGGATTAGCGCCTGCTTGAGTCGCCAAACGGCCTAAGGAAAGGCCTGGGTGGGCCATGCGCAACGCTCAGCTTCATCGCTCGAGCCTCTCAGGCCAGCAGCAGCTCCAGCGTCCGGTGGTAGATCGAATGCAGCCGATCGATATCCTCCACCCGGACGCATTCGTTCACCTTGTGAATGCTCGCGTTGATGACCCCGAGCTCGATCACCTGGGCTCCCATCGGTGCGATGAAGCGACCATCGGACGTGCCGCCGCTCGTGGATAACTTGGGTTTGATCCGCTGATGCTCCTGCACGGCGCGCGTCGCCGCTTCCGATAGAACGCCCGGGACGGTCAAGAACGGATAACCGGAGATGAACCATTCCAACGAGTAGTTCACGCGGTGCTTGTCGAATATGCCCTCGACCGTGGCCTTGAGCGAATCCACGGTCTGCTCGGTCGAGAAACGCAAATTGAAGCGCGCCTTGAGTTCGCCGGGAATCACATTGGGCGCGCCGGTACCCGCCGACACATTGGACACCTGGAAGGTCGTCGGATCGAAATGCGCGTTGCCGGCGTCCCAGCGACGCGAAGTGAGTTCGGCCAGTGCGGGAGCCAGTGCGTGAATCGGGTTGTTCGCAAACTGCGGGTAGGCGATATGACCCTGCACCCCATGTACCGTGAGTCGGCCGCTCAAGCTGCCACGTCGGCCGATCTTGATGGTATCGCCGAGCAGGGTCTCACTCGACGGCTCGCCGACCAGACACCAGTCGATGGTTTCCTTGCGCTCGCGCAACACCTCGACCACGCGGCGCGTGCCATCGACCGACGGACCTTCTTCGTCGCTGGTGATGAGGAAGGCGATGGTGCCGTGGTGATCCGGATGGCGGCCGACGAATTCCTCGCACGCCGTGAGCATGGCGGCGAGCCCGCTCTTCATGTCCGCCGCGCCGCGGCCGTACAGCACACCGTCCCGGATGACCGGATGGAACGGATCGGTGTGCCAATCGTCGACCGGGCCGGTGGGCACCACATCGGTATGACCCGCGAAACAGAACACGGGGCCGCCGCTACCGCGCTTGGCCCAGAAATTATCGACCGGCCCGAAGCGTAAATTTTCGATGCTGAACCCGAGCGCCGCCAACCGCTCGATCATGAGGGCCTGGCAGCCTCCATCGGTCGGGCTGATGGACTCGCACGCGATCAGTTGCTGCGTGAGCGCCAACGTCTTCGACGCAGTGGCCGCCATCAGAACCGCAGCACCGGCGGCCAGCGCCGCACATTCACCCACAGCCCATACGACCCGAGGGCCAGGGCGGCGATCAGCACCCAGGCGGGCATCGCGAGGCCCAGAAAACGCCATGTGACCCGGGCGCACTCGCCGGAGCCGGTGAGCACCTTGACCAGCACGTCGGTGAGCGGGAACACCTTCAGCATGAAATCGAGCGAGGCGCCGCAGGCTGCGACGGTACCCGGCGGCAGGCTCTGAATATAGAGATGCCGCACGGCGATGCCGCCGGTGACGAGCGATGCGAGCACGAGCAGCCCCGCATAACTACGCCGACCCCAGCCCACCGGGTCATGGGCGGCGGCGAAGGCGAACAGGACGCCGATCGCGAAAACCCCCACCCGCTGGAAAATGCACAGCGGACAGGGTTCCAGATGCATGACGAACTGTGCGTAGTAGGCATACGCCAACAAGGCCGCGCAGGCCACAAACCCGAGGATGTTCGCGGTGCGTGCCGTCATCAGCGCCGCGGCGCGGCGTGAGCGGCGTCGATCTGCTTGGCCACGTCCTCGAGCGAGGTGTGCCGGATATCCTTGCCATGCACCATGTAGATCACGTACTCACAGATGTTCTTCGCGTGGTCCCCGATGCGCTCCAGCGAGCGCACGATCCACATGATTTCGAGGGCGCGGCGAATGGTGCGCGGGTCTTCCATCATGAAGGTGATGCACTGACGATGGATGGATTCGTACTCTTCATCCACCATCTTATCTTCCTTCGCGGTCTTCAAGGCCGACTGCGAGTCCATGCGCGCAAACGCATCCAGGGCGTCGTGGACCATCTGCGCCACCTGGCGGCCCAGATGCTTCACCTCACGATACTTGTCCGCCGGCCGCTCCATCGTGGCCAGCCGCGACGCGATGTAGCCGATCTTCTCGCCCTCGTCGCCGATTCGCTCGAGATCGGTGATGGTCTTGATGATGGCCACGATGACGCGCAGGTCGCCCGCGGCGGGCGCCCGGATCGCGAGAATCCGGCTGCATTCCTCGTCGATGGATACTTCCATGCCATTGACCTTGTAATCGTCGGTGGCGACCGACTCGCCAAGGCGGCTATCCCCTTCGACCAGGGCGGTGATGGCCTTGTGCAGCTGCTGCTCGACGAAGCCGCCCATCTGCAACACCTGATTGCGCACCTTCTCCAAATCTTCGTTGAAGCGCCGCGAAATGTGATGGGTGAGGTCGGCCGTTTCCATGAGGTTTACCTTGAAGATCCAGAAATTCAGTGGCGCCATCGAACGCGTGTGCCGCGCTACACGGCGTCATCGTTTACATCCGATCGCACCGCGCGTCAACAGTGTGTGCGATAATTGTGACGCTGGCAGCCTGTCGGACAGGCTAGCGGACTGTCCGACTCATTGGCGCCGTCGCGAGGGCGCGGTAGGTGCATCATGAGTCAGACAGTCTGCCGACCCATCTGAGTGGTGCGCTCGGGGGATGCTAGCAGCACCACGGGTATCGGCGCCGCCGCGTGTTCGACCGTCTGCCAAACCCGCTGCCGCGGGAAATGGCAGGTGAACGTGCTGCCCTTGCCCTCGATGCTCTGCACCTCGAGCCACCCGCCGTGTAGCTGCAACGCGTGCTTCACGATGGCGAGGCCGAGACCCGAGCCGCCGCGCTCGCGCGAACGACCGGCGTCGACGCGGTAGAACCGCTCCGTCAGGCGCGGAATGTGTTCGGCGGGAATCCCGATCCCGTTGTCGATGACCGCGAAGTAGGCGCCTTCCTCGTCGGTCCACCAGCGCATGCGTACCATGCCCTCGGCCGAGGTGTACTTGATACCGTTGACCAAAAGGTTGGTGAAGGCCGACTCGAGTTCCCGCAGGGAGCCGAACAGGCCGTCCTCCGTTTCCAGATCCAGCAAGATCTGCCGCGGGCGATCGCTGCGCGCCAACGCGTCGCGTTGCATGCGCTGCAACAGCAGCGGCACGTCGATGGGGTCGCGCACCGCCTCGCCGTCGGTGGATTCGAGCCTCGATAGCTCGAGCAAGGCGGCGATGATCGCATTCATGCGTTGCGCCTGGGCTCGCATGTCGCGGATCGGTCCGGACCAGGCCGCATCGATGGATGGATCGTCGGCCAGCGTGTCCAAGTAACCGGATATCACCGTGAGCGGCGTACGCAGTTCATGCGAGGCATTCGCGACGAAGTCCTTGCGCATCGCCTCCAGGCGCATTTGCCGCGTCACGTCGCGTACCAGCAGCAACGATTGACCGGCACCGTAGGGCACCACCTGCAGCGCCAGGTACAGTTCGGTCTGCACCGGGGGGCGGATGACGAGCGGCATCGCGAAGTCATCGCCGTGCAGGTAGCGCACGAACTCCGGAGAACGGATCAAATTATCGACGCGTTGGCCGACATCGACCGGCCGCTTCAACCCCATGAGCCGCGCCGCCTGACGGTTGAACCAGACGATCTCGTGCTGAATGCTCAGGATGATGACGCCGTCGGGAAGCGCGGCGGTCGAGCGCCGCAATTCGCGATACAACTGCACCAGCCGCTGCTTGTGAAACTGTTTGCGCCGATGCAAGCGTACTACCTGGGCGATGACATCGCCCCAGATGCCGCCGATATTGGGCGGATCCATCTGGGATCGCAGCCGTAGCCAGCGATCGAGTCGATACAGATTGCCGAGCTGCCATGCCAGGTAGGCACAGGCAGCGGCCAGCACCCACAACCAAATGGGCCCCAGCAGCAGACCCACACACAGGCCCGCGAGCAGAATGCCCGCGAGCCGCGCGAGCGCGAAGGTCCACATCGATGCCATGGGTTATGAGGTTATCTCGTTCTCAAGTCTCGCGCGCGGAGAACCGATAGCCGGAGCCGCGCACGGTCTGCACCAAACGCTCCAGCACGTAGGGCTCCAGCGCCTTGCGCAACCGCCGGATATGCACGTCGACCGTGCGCTCTTCCACGTAGGTGTTGCCGCCCCAGACTCGGTCGAGGAGCTGACTTCGCGTAAACACCCGCTCGGGGTGCGTCATGAAAAAATGCAACAACCGGTATTCGGTGGGGCCCAACGAAATTTCGCGGTCGCCGGCACTCACCCGATGGCTGGAATCGTCAAGCTTCAGTCCCTCCACCTCCACCGTGTCCGCGGCACCGGCCGGCGCGGCGCGGCGCAGCACCGCTTGGATGCGGGCCAGCAGCTCGCGCGGCGAGAACGGCTTGGTGATGTAGTCGTCCGCCCCGCCCTCGAGACCGCCGACCTTGTCCTGTTCCTCGGCGCGCGCGGTCAGCATGATGACCGGAATCTCCTCGGTGTCCTTGGCGCGCTTCAAGGCGCGGGTCAATTCCAGGCCGCTCATGTCGGGCAGCATCCAATCGACCAGCATGAGATCCGGCCGTAGATCGACGATGCGCGCCCGCGCCTCACGGCAGTCTTCGGCTTCGCGAACATCGTAGCCCGCGCGGCGCAGGCCGAACGCGACCATGTCGCGAATAGCCTTTTCGTCCTCAACGATGAGAATGCGCTTCGCTGTCATATATCTGCTAGTCCCTTGATTCTTCTAGCGCGCTATTACAGCCCTCGATTGTGACAGTTCGATGACTAATCATGCTCGAGCACGCTCCGCCTCGGTTTCCGCCACCTTGTCTCTCAAGTACCGGGGAACCAGCTCGGCCGGGTCGAGACCCTGTCCCGCTCGCAAGCGGATGGCGCCGAGGGTGGCCATGTCCCGCGCATCAGGCAAGGCCCTCTCCGCCCCGGCGGCGAGGATCAAGCCGGCGCGCGCGGCCAGTGCCGGATACGCCGCAAAGCCGCGCCCGATCCCATGATAGCCGCCGGCGAATGGCACGCTCACGGACTCCGCGGCGCCCACCGCCAAAGCGCCTTCGGCCGTGAGGCCAGAGCGCGGGTCCGCGCTGAAGCATCCCCAGTAAACTTCCCCCATGCGGGCGTCCAGGCAGGCGAGCACCCGCAGGGCGCCGCCGCGCATCACCTGCAGCGCCAAGGCTTCCAAGGTGGTCACGGGCACGACGGGCAGTCCGGCGCCGAAGGCCAGCCCCTGAGCCACGGACACGCTGATACGCACCCCCGTGAAGGCCCCCGGACCCACGCTCGCCGCGATCCCATCCAAGGCGGCTAGCGTGATGCCCGCCTCCACGAGCGTCGCATCGACCATACCCAGAATCTTCTCGGCATGGCCACGGCCCACTTCTTCGCAGCGGCCGATGACGCCCGCGTCGGTCCAAAGCGCGACCGAGCACGCTTCGGTGGCGGTATCCAGTGCCAGTATTCGCATGTCATTCCACCCCGCCGGCGGCGCTGCCCACGCTGCGCCCGGCCTGTTGCCTCGCCACTCTGAGACGCTCGATCAAGAACTCGGCACCGGCGGCCGCCTCCGTGATCACGGGACTCGGCGGCAGCGCCTTCAGGAACACCTTGCCGTAATTCTTGGTTCTGAGGCGCGGATCGCCGAGCACGATGATCCCGAAGTCGTCGAAATCGCGAATCAGCCGACCCACTCCCTGCTTCAGGGCCAACACCGCCTGCGGTAGCTGGTAGTCGGAAAACGGATTGCCGCCGCGCCGCCGGATGCCTTCGAGCCGCGCCTTCAGCAAGGGGTCGTCGGGCGAGGCAAACGGCAGCTTGTCGATGGCAACGATGGACAAGGCCTCGCCCTTGACATCGACCCCTTCCCAAAAACTCCCCGTTGCCAACAGGACCGCGTTGCCCAGTGCGCGGAACTGGTCGAGCAACGCTTCGCGCGGCGCCTGGCCCTGCACCAGGATCGGGAACGGCGGCGCCGGGAAGCGCGCCTTGAGCGCTGCCACGCCCTCGGCCAGCCCGCGATAGCTGGTGTAGAGGAGGAAGGCACGGCCGCCGCTGGCCTCGAGCAACGGTGCGCAGGCCTCGATGAACCGGGCGGCAAACGCGGGATGCTGCGGATCCGGCATATCCCGCGGTAGGTAGAGGCGCGCCTGCTCGCGGTAGTCGAACGGACTGTCGACGTGCAAGGTACGCGCATCGGGTAGACCGATACGCGCCGCGAAATGCGCAAAGTCATCGCCGATCGCGAGCGTGGCGGAGGTGAACACCCACGCGCAGGGGCGCGCGTCGACGTAGCCGCGCAGGCGCTCCGCGATTTCGAACGGCGTGAAATGCAGCGACAGACCGCTCGCCGCCGCCTCGACCCAGCGCAGTCCCGATTCCTCCGGTACGGCACTCAAGGACCTAAGCCCCGCCGCCAGCACCACGGCGCGCCGCGCGCAATTGGCCAATCCCGCGCCGGCCCCCAGGCCCTCCAATTCCTTGGCCAGACAACCCAGCGCGGTCTCGAGCTCGTTGAGCACCTCCAAGAACGACTCGGGTAGGTTGGGCCACTCGTGGCGCCCGGCGCCGCCGGGAAACGCGACACGCAGGTCATCGAGCCGCGCTTCCACGATGGACAGCTCACCGACGACCGCCGGCGAGCGGACCACCGCGGCGGCGAGTTCCGCGGCGGTATCGCGCATCAAAATCTGCACCTGCCGCACCGACCAGACCTGGCCGAAGAATTGCGCAGCGATGTCGGGCACCTGGTGCGCTTCATCGAGGATCACCGCCTCGGCGCCGGGCAAGAGGTCGCCGAACCCTTCGTCCTTGAGCGCGAGGTCGGCCAACAGGAGATGATGATTCACCACCACGATCTCGGCGGCCTGTGCGGCGCGCCGGGCCTCGAACACATGACAGCGCGCGAACTGCGGGCACTCCTGACCCAGGCAATTCTCGCGGTTGGAGGTAATCAGCGGCCAGACCGCGGATTGTTCGGGCAGGTCGGTCAATTCGGCGAGATCGCCCGAGGCCGTGGTCCCTGCCCAGCGCGAAACGCGCGCCAGCAGTCCCGCCACCCCGCGCTCACCGCCGAGCAGTGAGGGCTGCTGCAGAGTCAGTTCCAGGCGGTGCCGGCACAGGTAATTGGCGCGCCCCTTGAGCAAGGCGACTTTCACCGGCAGGCCGAGCGCGCGCGCGAGCAGCGGCACGTCGCGGCGGTAGAGCTGGTCTTGGAGGGTGCGGGTGCCGGTGGAGATGATGACGCTGCGGCCGGACAGCAGTGCGGGCACCAGGTAGGCGAAGGTCTTTCCGGTGCCGGTGCCCGCTTCCACGATCAGCGGCGTAAGGCGCGCGAGAGCCGCACCCACGGCCGATGCCATGGCCGCCTGTTCCGGTCGGTAGGCATACCCTGGTAGCGCCCGGGCCAACGGACCGGCGGCGCCGAAAACATCTTTATAGTCGGTGTTGATAAATACGGCCTGGGTGACTAGCGGTCTGTCTGACTCATGGGCGTCGAAGCGACGGGGCCCGCTACTTCACAACCGCTCGAAAACGCGCATACGCCACGGATTTGGATTCCAGAGTGATTTTTAGTTTCCATCGTATGTGCGTGTAATCCTGAGCTTTTGCCACGTGCATCCGACCATCCGACCCCATGGCTTTGAGAGCCTCGGGCCGGTCGAATGTGCGCCCCCCGTCGACCGAGTAGGTAATCTCGGCTCCTGGACCTGTAGCCGAGTCGGCCAGATAGGCCATGTGCTCGGGGACGGGCCAGACCACCACGGGCGCCACCGCGTCGCTGACGCCGGTGTTGCGGATCTCAATGGTGTAGTCCACTTCGTCGCCAGGCACCACACGATTTGCGGGCGATAATCGCACGACATCGCGTCCCTCCACGGATACCTTGGTTTCCACTTCCGCAACGGCCTTTGTCTGGATAATAGGCAATGTGGCTTGACCACTCGCCACGGTGCTCATTAATCCGGCCCCGAAAATGAGACCCAGTCCACGCATTATGCTCATTGTAAAAAATATATATTCCGATGTAATTACATATATATATCAATATCTTAAATATATATTCTAGATTTAGAATCACTATGCGTCGGCAGCACTTTATCCACAGGCTCGAGGTTCGCGATCGGGAGTTGGCGCGTACTGTTTCGTCTGTCATCCTGACCAGTCTAGTACAGACCGACCTCGAGGATTTTCATGGCAACAGCTCCCCAGCATGTCACCCATCTTGCGTCACTGAACCTCGATGTCGCGCGCTGGGTTGAAGAGGTCGCGACCCTCACCTTACCCGATCGGGTGGTTTGGTGTGACGGAAGCGACGCCGAGTTCCAGATGCTGGAACGCGAGTTGGTACACAAGAAGGAGTTGCTGCCGCTCAACGCCGCGAGTTACCCCGGTTGCTACCTCTATCGCTCGGATCCGTCCGATGTGGCGCGTGTCGAGCACCTGACGTTCGTCTGCACCCGGAAGAAGGACGACGCGGGTCCTAACAATCATTGGATGGCGCCCGCCGAGGCGCACCAGAAAATGGATGCCCTGTTCGCCGGCTGCATGCAGGGCCGCACGCTGTACGTGGTGCCGTACTGCATGGGGCCCATCGATTCGCCCTTTGCGCGCTGTGGCGTCGAAATCACGGACAGCGCCTACGTGGTGCTCAACATGAAGTTGATGACGCGCATGGGCCGTGAGGCGCTGGAGCGTATTGGGCGCGATGGCGCCTTCGTCAAAGGTTTGCACTCCACCGGCGATCTGAATCCGGAGCGCCGGTTCATCATGCACTTCCCGGAGGAGCTGTCGATCAAGAGCTTCGGTTCGGGTTATGGCGGCAACGCCTTGCTGGGCAAGAAGTGCCATGCCCTGCGGATAGCGAGCTGGCAGGCGCGCACTGAAGGATGGCTGGCCGAGCACATGCTCATCGTCGGCATTGAAAATCCGCAGGGCGAGGTCCACTACCTGGCGTGCGCCTTCCCCTCGGCCTGTGGTAAGACCAACCTGGCCATGCTCATACCGCCCTCGAGCTACAAGGGCTGGAAGGTGTGGACGGTGGGTGACGATATCGCCTGGCTGCACCCCGGCAAGGATGGTCGCCTGTATGCCATCAATCCCGAGTCGGGTTACTTCGGGGTGGTCCCCGGCACCAACGCGAAGACCAACCGTAATGCATTCGACACCATCCGTAAGGACACCATTTTCACCAATGTGGCGGTCACGGCGGACAACCAGCCCTGGTGGGAAGGCTTGAGCGAGGGCACCCCGGTGAGCGACTGGCAGGGCCGGCCCTACGATCCGGCCAACGGCCCGGCCGCACAGCCGAACTCGCGCTTCACCGTCGCCGCCAAACAGAACCCGAGCTACTCCAAGTTGGCCGATGCGCCGGGCGGGGTACCCATCTCAGCCATCGTGTTCGGTGGCCGCCGCCGCAGCCTGGCGCCACTGGTCTACCAGGCGCGCAACTGGCTGCATGGCGTGCTCATCGGCGCTGGGGTCGCCTCCGAAACCACCGCCGCCGCAACCAGCGCGGTGGGCGTGCTGCGACGCGATCCGATGGCCATGAAACCTTTCGCCGGCTACAACTTTGCAGACTACTGGTCGCACTGGATCAACGTCGGTGCGAAATTGAAATCGCCGCCGCAGATCTTCCATGTCAATTGGTTCCGGCAGAACGACGCCGGCAAGTTCCTGTGGCCTGGTTTCGGCGACAACCTCCGCGTGTTGCGCTGGATCATCGACCGCTGCAAGGGCACCGCGAAAGCCGAGGCCACGGCGATAGGTCATCTGCCATCGGCGGCCGATTTGGACGTCGAGGGCCTCGATATGGAGCCCGGCGCTCTGCGGGAGTTGCTCGCCGTCGACGCCGCGCAGTGGCGGACGGAGTTCAAGGGTATCGAGACCTACTTCGGTGAGTTCGGCCAACGGGTGCCGACGGCTTTGCAGACCGAGCTCGCTGAGGCGCGAGAACGAGTCGCCCCGTAAGCTTGAGCCACGGACCTCGAGCATGGCGATCAGCGCGTAGCTGGTAGCCGGGAGCGGCGCCGCGGGCGCCTCAGCCGACTTCCCTTCGATCATTCCTCACAGTTGTAGCGGATCACCTGCGAGGAGTTACTGTCCGGCGCTTTCCCGAGGCCAATCAACCCCTCGCCGCGGATCTGCATCGAATCGCGCCGCACGAAGGCTTCCTCGCCATCCTTGCCGAGCACGAAGGTGCCGTTCGTACTCTGATCGACGAGCATGAACTTATTACGGTTGAACTCCACGCGCGCATGCAAGCGCGAGATGAGATTGCCCTTGATGACGAGGTTATTCTCCTCGGCGCGGCCCATGGTGATGTTCGCATGGCCATCCTCGACCAGCACCTCCTGGCCCTGGTAACGCAACCTCAGCCGCGAACTCTTATTCGCACCTTCGCGCGAGGTAATGGCGATGGCCGGCACCATGCTGGTGACATCCTCCGTTTGCCACAGCACCTCGAACAGAGCCACCTCGCTGCTGCGCCCCTTGAGGGTGGCGATGTCGATCTGACGCACCGACGCGCGCCAATCGTTCGACAGCTTTTCGACCATGGTCGCCGTGGTGATGATCTGACCCGCCTTGGCCTGGCTGGTCATACGATTCGCGGTATGCACCGCCGACCCGAACACATCACGATTCTCGAGCACGACCGGACCGAAGTTGCAGCCGATGCGAATGGCCACCACCTGCTCGTCCAGCTGCAACGCCGGATGAGCGGTAATCTGCTTCTGCATTTGCGCCGCAGCATTCAACGCGTCGTCGGCCGTAGGGAAGGTGGACATGACCTCGTCGCCCATGGTCTTGATGAGCGTGCCGTGGTTCTGTTCGGTGGCGGCGCGCATCACGTCGATGCAAACCCCGACCATGTCGCGCGCGCGCAGATCGCCCAGCAATTCGTATAGCTTGGTACTGCCGACGACGTCGGCAAACACGATTGCAACTTCGATTTCGGTTCCCATACAGAAACAGAATTATACTTAACCTGGCGCGAGCCTGTCGGACTGATCGGCGCGAGCCGCATTTTCCTGGACCAGGCAGCGAGAGAACCGCAAGGTTTCGGCGCTGCGCGCGACCATTCTGAACTGCCGGAAGCAAGGCGCAACGGCACCGGCCTAGGTTGAGTCGTTGCGCAACGCAGCAGACTTCCCTTTCGAGGCCAGCCCGAGGGAAATGTTTAAGCGGCCAGGCCCTGATTCAGGATGGGCAGCGCCGCAAACAGGACTTCAGGGTCCGCCTGCGGCCGCCCTGCGATCTCAGACAGGAACCGGCGCCACGCCCGCGCACCATCGCGACCGGCCATCAGGCCATGCATATGACGGGTGATCGAGTGCAGCCGCACGCCGCGCGTCGCCTCGCCCCGTGCGTACGCCACCATGGGTTCGACGATGTCGCGCGGTTCGGGAATGCGCCACGCGGGGTTGAATACCGCACGCTCCAGCGCCGCCAGCAGCAGGGGGTTGTGATACGCCGCCCGGCCCAGCATGACGCCGTCCAGCCCGAAACCGGCCTGCGCCAGCACCGCGGGCATATTCGTAAAGCCACCGTTGATGACGATGGGCAATTCGGGGCGTTCCGCTTTCAGGCGATGGACGTAGTGATAGCGGAGCGGCGGAATCTCGCGATTCTCTTTGGGCGAGAGCGTCGGTCCCTTGACGCCGGTCCGGCTCAACCCGCCTAACATGGCCGCCCGCGCATGCACGATCACCGCATCCACGCCGGCAGCGATGACCGCATCGACGAAGGCGGCGAAGAACTCGTAGCTATCCTGGTCATCGACGCCGATACGGCATTTCACCGTTACCGGCACCCCCACGGCATCGCGCATGGCGCGTACGCACTGCGCCACCAACGAAGGGCGCAGCATGAGGCACGCACCAAACGCCCCGCTCTTCACGCGATCGCTGGGACAACCCACGTTCAGATTGATCTCGTCATAACCGAAGGACTCGCCGATGCGCGCCGCCTTCGCCAGTTCAGTAGGATCGCAACCGCCCAACTGCAGCGCCAGCGGATGCTCAGCCGGGTGAAACTCCAGCAATCTTGCCGCATTGCCGCGAACGATGGCCGCCGCCACGATCATCTCGGTGTACAGCAACGCATGCGGCGCGAGCAACCGATGCAAGAAGCGGCAGTGGCGGTCCGACCAATCCATCATGGGGGCGACGCATAATTTTCTATCTAACACCGTCCGGCACCAATTGATTCAGAAAGTCGAAGTCCGCGATATTACCAGTTACGATCGGCAAGCCGAATTTGCACCCTTGGAGAAAGACCAGTGCGTCGTTGAGACATTTGCGTTCTGAGCCTGGAGCGTAGGACCCTAGCAGCCTGTCTGACTTATGATGCACCTACTGCGGCCGTCCCACAGCGGCATCTTTTTGCGATCATTTCCCTCACATGGAGCCCACCATGCTCGCGAAATGATCGCAAAAATCTGCTCGCCGTGGCACGCCCTCGTGACGGCGCCCATAAGTCAGACAGGCTGCTAGGCGAAACAAAATCCCGGCCAGTACCCCTGCCGTTCCCCATGTCTCGGCGTCCGGTGCGATGAGCCGATGTCCGGGAATATCTCGAATGGCTTCCCTAATGACTTTGAGCGCACTCCCAGTCCGCCGATCCATCGGGTTGAGTCGACCAAACGTGTGCGTTAGCGCCGAGAGACACACCGCCGAATGATTACAGGTTCGCGGGGATCGGGAATTTTTCCCAAAGAAGTCGGGATTTATGCTCTAGCCACTGTTCGGGCGATTGCACATGCTACAGCGATAACAATTGGGGGATCGTTGACTGTGAGTCGAATTCGAACCGCTGTGATGCCGTCATTGAGCGCCGCGCCGATCTTGGGCATGAAACTGGCTGTTTTATGTGTTTTTGCCACGACTTTCACGTCGTTCTCGCCGCGGGCCGTGGCGCAGACGGCGATCCAGGATACCCATGCACTCGACGAAATAGTCGTCGTCGGTGTCACTCCCGTACCGGGCTTCAAGGTCGACAAAGACAAGATCCCCGGCAACATCCAGACCTTGAGGTCCAGCGATTTGACCCGCAACGGTGCCGCCAGCATGCTCGGTGCCCTAGATCAGCAAGTCAGCAGCGTCAACTTCAATGACACGGCCGCGGACCCGTTCCAGCCTGACGTGCTGTTCCGCGGCTTCGAGGCGTCGCCGGTGCTCGGTACGCCGCAAGGTATAGCGGTCTACCAGAACGGGGTGCGTATCAACGAGGCCTTCGGCGATACCGTCAACTGGGACCTCATCCCGGACATCGCGATCGACCGAATCGACGCACTGAGTGCGACCTCCGTATTCGGCCTGAACGCGCTGGGCGGTGCGATGACCGTGACGATGAAGAACGGCTTCACCTATCAGGGATTCGACGCCACGGTATCCGGCGGCTCGTTCGATCAACGCCAGGCACAGGCAGAGTACGGCGTGAACGATGGTCCGCTCGGCGCCTATGTGGCGGTCAACACGCTCAAGGAAGGCGGCTGGCGTCACTTCGCGCAAGATCGGGTGCGACAGTACTATTTGGACCTGAGCTTCCACACCGACACCCTCACCGCGGACTTGAGCTATTCGCGCGGCAATAATCGCCTGTTCGGCCAGGGCGCGGCACCGGTGCAGTCCTTGGCCATCAGCTCCGAAAACGTCTTCACCGGGCCGCAGAACAACATCAACAACGTCGACATGATGACGCTCAATACGGCGTACAACTTCACGCCGACGCTGACGCTGTCGAACGTGGTCTATTTCCGCAACTACCGCCAGACGGTGGCCAACGGCGACAACTCCGATTACGCGACCTGCGACCCCACCGTCGCCCCCGGCCTGTTGTGCGACGGTGACTACGTGCTGACCGATACCCTCGGCCAAAATATTCCCGACATCACCAATGGGGGTGCGACGATCATCGGTCAGAACGACTACGAGGATATTCACTCGCAAACCTGGGGCGGCTCGCTGCAGTTCTCCAGCACCGAAAAAATCCTCGGCCACGGCAATGCATTCGCCATTGGCGCCACGATCGACACCTCGACCAGCAACTTCTTCTCCGGAACCGAACTCGGGGTGGAGAATGCGGCTTTGACGATACTGTCATCGCCGTATGTCGTCGCGACACCGGAGGGCGTCGACAGCACCGCCACCCCCGTCAATCTCACCGCCAACAACAAGTATTACGGCGCCTATCTGACCGACACGTTCGACGTCATCGACCCATTGTCCGTCACGGTCACCGGCCGCTACAACATTGCCAAGGTGGACCTCGCCGATCGTAACGGCGACGCGCTGAACGGTAATAACCGCTTCACGCACTTCGATCCGTCGGCAGGCCTCACCTACAAGATCATCCCCGCCCTGACGATGTACGGTAGCTACGCCATCAACAACCGCGCTCCCACGGCCAGCGAACTCGAGTGCGCGAATCCGGCCGCGCCCTGCTTGTTGCCCACGAACTTGGCCTCCGATCCACCGTTGCAACAAGTCGTGTCGAAAACCGCCGAAGTCGGCGTGCGGGGTACCACATCCGACGCAAGCATCGGCAAGTTCAGCTATGACCTCAGCATCTATCGCACCAATTCGGAGAACGACATCTACGGCATCTCGACGACGATCGCCTCCGGCTACTTTCAGAACGTCGGCTCGACGCGCCGCGAAGGCGGCGATCTCGACTTGACCTATCAAACCGGGAAAGTTTCCGCGTACCTTCAATATAGCTACCTCAAGGCCACCTTCCGGTCGGCATTCCTGGAACCGTCACCTGCGAATCCGTTCCAGGACGCGAACGGCAACGTACAAATCAATGTGGGCGACGAATTGCCGTTAATTCCAAAAACTCGCGTCAAGCTCGGTGCGGACGTCAAGGTGCTGCCGAATTGGTCGGTGGGCGGCACCTGGAGCTACATCGGGCCGTCGTTCTATCGGGGTGATGAGGACAATTTAAATCCGGAATTACCGGGCTATACGGTGGCCAGCCTGCGCACGTCCTACCAAGTAGCGAAGAACGTGCTGGTTTTCGCCAATATCCAAAACCTGTTCGACCGGCATTACTCGACGTTTGGGATCTTGGGCGATCCGACGGGCGTCGGCGCGCCGGGCGTACCGGCCGACGGCTCATTGGGAGACCCGGACGTCGATCCGCGCTTCGAGAGCCCGGCGATGCCACGGGCCTACTTCGGCGGCGTGAAAATTTCGTTCTAGACGGTCACATTCTGACGCTGCGCCAATAGCACGAGCTCGACGTCGCTGTTGATCTTGAGCTTCTGCTTGATGAGTGTGTGATAGTTGGCCACGGTCTTGCCGCTCAAATTCAACAGCTTCGCAATCTCCAGGGTCGAACGGCCGGTTGCGAGGAGGCGAAAGATCTCGAATTCCCGGGCTGTCAGTGACTGCAGCGGGTTATCTTCGCCGTTGAGCTTCAGGATCGCGATGGCCTTGGCAATGTCCGGGCTCAGCGCCAGACGGCCCGCAGCCACTTCGGCGACGGCGGTGGCCAAGATCTCCGGCGCATTGCTCTTGGTTACATAGCCACGCGCGCCGAGCTGGATGGCGCGCTCGGCCACCGCCGCATCCTCATGCATGCTGAATACCAGGATTCGCGCCGCGGGCTGTCGACCGATGATGCGTCTGATCGCGTCGAGCCCGCTCACTCCGGGCATGGAAAGATCCATCACGACGACATCCGGTGCATGTTCCACGTAGAGCGCGTAAGCCCGCTCCGCGTCGGCCGCCTCGGCGACGACGCGGAAATCGGCTTGCTGTTCCAGCAACCGCCGGAATCCACCGCGCACGATGGCATGATCGTCGACGAGCATGATGCGGATGACCGCTTGACTCATTTCGCGGACACCGCCGGAATCTCAGACGCAGCCTGAGGCGCAACCAAAGGTGTAGGTGTCGGTGTAGGTGTCGGTGTAGGTGTCGGTGTAGGCGTAGGTGTAGGTGTAGGTGTAGGTGTAAGTGGAGCTGCAGGTGCAACCGCAGCCGCCACCGGCACGACGACGACGATACGCGTTCCGCGGCCCGGTTCGGTCTCGATCTCGCAGGTGCCGCCCAATCCCTTCACTCGCTCGCGGATCCCGGTCAGACCGAAACCCCGATTGACCGAACTCAAGAAAAATCCCATGCCATCATCGGCCACGGTACAGCGAATCGATTGCGACGCAGCGCTCGCCGGGTCCCGATGGACCTCGATCGTCGCGTGACGCGCATTCGCATGCACGGCGATATTGGTCAGGCACTCCTGAATAACCCGATAGACCGCGACGCCCACCGCCCCATCCACCTCGCGCAAGTCGCCGCTGCTCTTCAAGGAACAGACCACGCGCGGATTTCGATGTTGAAAGGCTCCCACCAACTCTCGCAGCGCAGGCGCGAGTCCCAAGCCTTCGAGGATCGGCGGACGCAGGCGTTGCAGCATGCTGCGCACGATCTGTTTCATGTGGCTGGTCACAGCGACGATCGCTTCCGCACTCTCCCGGACGGCCTCACCGCCGCGATTGCGAATCGCAGCCGCGTCGGCGTGAATAGCGCTCACACACTGACCGATCTCGTCATGCAGTTCGCGCGCCAGGCTGGTCCGTTCGGTCTCCTGCGCCTCGAGCAGGCGGCGCGTGAGCCGCTGGTTTTCCGTGACGCTCTCCTCCAAGGTTTCCGCCATGTGATTGAAACCAATGCTGATGCGCGACAACTCGGGCAGCCCGAACAGCGGCAGGCGTGTGGTCAGGTTACCCCGCCTAAGCTCACTCAGGGCGGTGAGAATACGCTCCACCGGCCGCATTGCACGCGACGCCGCCCACCATACCAGCCCATTCACGAGCAGGAAAAACGCCAGCAGCAGCGCCAGCAAGCCGCGCGACGTCGACCAAATCTCATCGGTCTCGTAGCTCGGGTCCGCGGCGATGACCAGTCGGCCCACCGGTACGTCATTGAACCAAACGACCCGCGTCTCGGAGCGCGGCGGCTGGGACGCGAAACGGATCACGGAGTTGAACCATTGCGGAGCGATCGCCTTGTGGCCACCACCAGCCTCGTTGCTCTCGACCAGATGGCCCGCGGTATCGTAGAACTTCACGCTCAGATGGCGCACCTGCCCGAGTTCCCGCAGATTGAACAGCGGCGTTTCGAAGCCATGCAGCGACCAACGCTCATGCAGCACAGCGATTTCGGCATCGAGGAAATGCCCGGTCAACACCAGCGTCGAGCGCGTTTCCTCCCGTATGTCATCGCGTGCTTTGACGACCACATAGGTGCCGCCGGCCAACGTCACCACCGCGAGCAATGCGGAGATCAGAAGACTCAACCGGAGTTTGAGCGTCGAGCCGAAGTTCGGTTCGACATTTGGCGCAAGTTCGCCCACATCGGACGTGGGCACGCTAACCGCCATGGCCGAGAAAAGCGACCGGTCGCAGAGCTTCCGGTCGATAAGAAGAGACTACACGCAACACCTTATACGAGTGAGCGCCGCCGACCAGTGAAAATCTCATCGTGAGATGCGGGAGTTCATCCCGGGGTGCGGTCCGCGATAGTGAGGGTAACTGCATGCGTCTTCGCCAATCCTGTGATTTTTATCCATCCTAGCAGCCTGTCTGACCGATGATGCCGTGAACGGGAATTTTTCCCGACGATCGGGAGTCGGGAAAAGCTCATCGCTGCGCACGATCCGCTTATAATGGGCCACGAGGGGAGGTATCGATGTTCCACCATGATCGACTGGTTCTGGGTCTGGCGATTCAAGCGCTGTGCGCTATCACGCTTGCCTCGGCGCCGCATGCGGCGCACGCCGCGGCGGCGTACCGGGTTTACGTCACCAACGAAAAATCGGGGGATGTCACCGTGATCGATGGTGGCGACTACAGCGTCGTCGGCACGATTGCCGTGGGTAAGCGTCCGCGCGGCATTCACGTCAGTCCCGACGGTAAAATCGTGTACGTCGCCGTGAGCGGTACTCCCGTGTCCGGCCCGCCGGAGCTGGACGCGCATGGCAACCCCATCCTCAAAAAGAACACGGACGACGACGATGACGACGCAGGCGCCGATAAGGCCGCGGACGGCATTGCGGTGGTGGATGTCGCGACCAACAAATTCACGAGAAAACTCGCCGCCGGATCCGACCCGGAAGAATTCGCGCTGAGCAAGGACGGCGCCAGAATCTACATTTCGAACGAGGACACCAAGTCGGCGACGGTGATCAACATCGCGACCCAGAAGCTCGAGCACATCATACCCGTCGGTCAAGAGCCCGAGGGCGTGACCACCACGCCGGATGGAAAGTTCTTCTATGTCACCTGCGAAGCGGGTGGCGATGTGTTTGTGGTCGACACCGCGAACTACACCGCCACCGCGCACTTCAAGGTCGCTGGGCGCCCGCGCAGCGTGGACTTCGCGGCGGATGGCAGCCGCGCATTCGTTCCGTCGGAATCAGTAGGTCAGCTCAATGTGGTCGACACGGCACAGCACACCGTATTGAAAACCCTCACCCTGCCCACAGGCTCCAGGCCGATGCGCGTGCGAGTGGCCCCGGATGGCGGAAAGATCTACGTCAGCAACGGCCGCGCCGGCACCGTGTCGGTGATCGACAGCCACAGCGACGAACTGCTCGATACCATCAAGGTGGGCCCCCGGCCCTGGGGAATCGTGATCTCTCCCGACGGAAAATTTCTCTTCGCGGCCAACGGACCGTCGAACGACGTCTCCGTGGTTGATCTGGCGACGGACAAGGAACTAACGCGCGTCAAAGCGGGAGCCAGTCCCTGGGGCCTCGTAATCGTGCCGACAAGCCCTTGAGCGACCGTGCCTGAGCACGCTTGAGGCTCCGGCGTTTAAAGTCCAGCCATGACCCTCGTCGCCAATGGTCGTGGAGTCCTGCGGCGAGATTCACGACTCGGTGTCAAATCGCGGGCTCGGACGATTTACCGACGACGAACACTTCCTGCGTGATGATGCTGCGCATGAAGCCATCCTTGTACGCCCGGGTGCGCAGCACCGCGGGCCCCGTCAGCTTGATCGGCTTGTCGTACAGCGGGTCGGAGGCACCGGGCACGCTACCGTCCAGCGTATAGCGCACCTGCGCACCGGACTCGGGCTCCGTCAACCTGACTTCGATCGGCGCATCGAAAGTACCGCCCGCGGGGGAAATCACCGGCGGCGCCAGCACCGGGCGCCCGGGCATGCTCATGATCCATCGATCGAGCAGTTGGACACCGGCTTCGTCTATCGTGTTGCGCGCCAGCGGCGGCATTTTGATGTCCCCCGTGGTGTCGACCCGCATATACGCAATGGATCGCCACGGATCATGCGGCGCGATGATCCGCGGCTTGTCGATGCCCTGATCGATCAACACCGCACCGTCAATGAGTTGCTGACGGTCGAGGGGGGTATCGTACCGGGCATCGAAGTTCGCGACGGTGCCGCCCGGCTGATGGCAATGCGAACAATTAGCGTCCAAATACGATCTCGCTCGATCCGCGACGCTTCGTGTCTCATCGGCGCCGGCCGCCAGCGCGTCAAACCGCGGAATATCGCCTTCGTCGATTGCCGGCGCGAACAATCCAAGATGATTCCAGGTGCGCAGTTCGTTATCCACGACACCGGATCCGTAAGTGAAGTCGTGGTTCAACTGACGGGTCTTGACTCCCAAGACCCCACCGGCGCGCGCGTTATGGCAGGTGAGGCAATCCTGACGGCTGGGGTAGTACCAGGTCTGCCCGTGTGTTTCACCGGAGGCGGTCTCGACCGGGATCACTTCGGTCATGCCCCCGCTGAGAAGATCCGCGTCGCTATTGTCCGGCCGCCATTTGTAATCGACTCCGTACACGCCGCCGTCCTCGGCCGTGACCAGGATGCGGGTCTCCAAACGCCGCTTGGCACCCGGGTCCTTCGCGGCGGTGGGCAATTCGAAGGTCTTGACGAATACGGTGCCTTTCGGGAACTTCCACTCGCCGGTTGGCGAGAATTGGACTTTTTCGGCGGGAATGGCCACCCAGCGGTTCTTTACCGCCCCATCGGACCAGAACGGGACGATCAAATCGTAGGGAATGAGACCTTCGGCATGCACCAGGTTTCGCGCATCCTTGAACGCCCCGGTCTGTGACAGCAGCAGCGGCATTTTACCGTCGGCCCGATGCGGCATGCGCAGATACGCGGGGGGCGTCACCCGCGACGGCAGGCCGTAGGGCCGAGCGGCCACGTTGGCATCGCCGCGTGCCAGTTGCATCCCGGCCGCCGGGATCAACGCAAGCCCGAGACAAAGCGACCGCAAGCGGCGGAATGAGCCAGAATCCATGGCTCATTATAACCCCCCCGACAACGGCGGACCATGACGCAAATTCCACCGTCTACGTCGAATGCGGCGCAGCACCTCCAGAAGCGGGAGCATCTGCGGTTACAGCTCACCGATAGCCGGAGACCCGTCTCAAATTAACGCAGTCCGAGATACTCAGATGTGTTCGTTCAGAATGCCTTGTAGACGATGTCGGGCGCCGGCGCGTTGAGGAGGGTCAGTGTGGTCACGGTGATGACGGTCACGATGGTGCACCACACGGTGCGCGCATAGCGTGACGTCAAGAACGGACGCTCCTCGAACTGGAACGACAGCAACCAGTCGCGGGCCGACTCGTAGATCGCCAGCACCACCGTGGAGGCCAGCAAAACCACGGCCCATACGCCCGCGATTTCAGCCGCGCTGAGGCTCGCCGCAAGCGCCGCCAACTGCACCCAATTCGACCAAAACCACAGCAAGGAGGCGGTGAACCAGGTGAACGTGATTCCGCGCGCTACCGCGCCGTACAGCAGGCCCCGGCTGAGCGAATTGTATTTGGCGCGTCCCAACCACTTCATCATGAGTATCTGGTACAGCTTGTTGACGCTGACGCCCAATCCCAGCAACACGCCGTAGAAAATGAATACGCTGGTCTGGCCATGCCACACGCCAATCAGAAAGAACGTGAAGAAAAATGCGAACACCACGATGTACGGCTCGGCAGTGCTCGACTGCCAGCGACGCATCATGGCTATCAATAGCGGGTTGTAGACGTACGTCTTGAGCCACGCCGATAACGTCATATGCCATCGGTTCCAAAAGATGAGAAAACTCTTGGAGGAGAAAGGACGATCGAAATTTTCCGGCAGTTCGATGCGCAAAAAGCGTGCGATGCCGATGACGATGTCGATATAGCCTGAGAAGTTGGCGTAAAGATATAGGGGGTATATCGCCGCGATGGCCGCACCGGTCAATATTTTCTGCCCGGACCCGAGATTCGGTCCGAACGCGGCGAGTGCCGTCGATTGACCCATCGACAGGAACAGCGAAACGACATTGACTTTGAAAAAGCCGATCACGATCCGCGCGATCGCATGCCCGGCGATCGCGACGCTCAAAGGCCGCGGTGGCGCGGCAAGCTGCATTTCCGCGAAGTCCTGGTAAGTCTGAATCGGCCCGGACACGAGAGTCGTAAAGTTCAGCGTGTAATTGAGATACGACGGCACGCTGATTTTTCCAGGCAGATTGTCGCTATGCGCATCGATGAGAAGATGCAGCACGCGGAAGAAAATATAGGACAGACCTAAGGTGATGTACGGGTGGCTCAAATACGTCGCCGATGGGACGAAGGCGTATTTTTTCAACCAGACGAAGGCGAGTATGCCGCCGCAGAGCAACGGCACGAAGGCACGCTTGTCCCGGAACTGGATGATGCGCACGCCGCAGAAGCCGAACCCCAAAAATACCGCCAGTGGCGCGAATACCAGTGGATCGAGCGAAAAGAACGCCAAGAATCCCAGGCTGCCCGCCAGCAACACGAATTGCCGCCACGCCACCGAGCGATGCAAATTGCTCACGCAGGCCACGATGAGCCCGTAGGCCACGAACTGCAGCGACGCACTTCCCATCATGGTGTCACGACCGCCCGGCCGTTGCCGCCGTCGGGGGGCAGCGCACATCCGGAGAAAGCGGGGAAGCTTCCATCCAATAATTTCCTCGTCAACGCTCGGGCCATGACCTTTTGACCGGACGAGTCGACGTGCCCGTCCACGATCAAGAACAAGTCCTGCGAGTTCGGGATCTTGCTGAAGGGCTCCATCAAGTCCACGTAAGCCGCCCCGTGCCGGGCGGCCATGTTCTCCAGCTCACGTCCGAACGCGAATCCATCGACCCCGGGCGGCACGTGCGGAGCGCTCAAGATCGCGGCTTCGGCGCGCGACGGCACGGGCATGACGACGAACTGAATCCCGGCGGCGTGGATCTTAGCCGTCATATCGCCCATGATCAGATCCACATCCTCAAAGCGTTGCTTCCAGGCGGGCGTGAACGGTTGCCGCAAAAAATCCGCCTTATCGCCGTAGTTCAAGTACAAACGCAGGTAAGTATCCCGGTTCTGCAACAGAAAATGCTCGGCCACGAGCACCGTACGGCTTTCGGTGATGAGCAACTGCAGTCGACGCAGCAGGCTGCGTGTCTCGCGCACCGCCTGCGGCTTGGGGGGACGCGCGGCTTCATTGCGGGCGGCCAGTTCATGCGGGTCGATTTGCTGCTCGATGTCGAAGGGCGCCAGCAGCATCAGCACGAGATCGGGTTTCAGCGCCAAGGCCTCATCGATGCGTCGGTAGGTATACAGTGGACTCGACCCCGGCTTGCCCAGATTCTGCACGTCCACCGGCCGGCCGCACGCTCGACCGAGATCCGTGGCGGCGAGTGCGAAATAGCTGTCCTCGTAGGGGATGTTGAAACCTTGGCTCACCGAGGCACCGACGATGGCGATTCGCAAGGTGCCGGGCGGCACGGGTCCACAGGACGTATTGCTGCGGTAACCACATTCGTTGAACCGGAAAGTGGCCCAGCGCCCCTCGGCGCTCTTGGTACGGGCGGTGCAGTTTGGCTTGATCTGGTAGCCGTCGCCTGGAATCACGCAGGCGTTATCCTCGTGCTCGTACCACACCACCCGCGTAACCGCCTCCGCAACGATGAACAACACGACCACGGTGACGATACTGAGGAGCGGCAGAATGAAATAGTCGCGGAGTGGGATGCCGCTCCAAGCTGTGACTGCCCTGGCCGTGGCTGGCCCGGATGCGCCCGTGTCGTCAGATCCGCGCATCGGCTTCTCGGGCAAAGCCGAGCGTTCGCACAGTGACCGCGGGAGCCTCGATCACGGCGGTCTCGATATCCAGTTCCCATGACGTGGACCCATCGGCCCCTTCATGAACGCGGCTGAACCCCAAATTCGCATAGTGGTGTTCCACCAGCGTGTTCCGACCGGTCGGCCGGTAATGCCCAACCAGCCGCTTGACTCCGCGCGGCAACGCCTCCCCTACGATCTGTTTCAAAACCATCTGTTCCACCCGTCTACCGAGCACCCGGCAGCTCATGAGCCAGGTATCGATCTCCCAAACGCCCGCCGGCTGCGCACGGCAGATGATGACGCTGATCATGCCATTATCACCGAAAATATCCGACAGCCTAACCTGCAACGTAAAGCACGCAGGATCGGCCTCGGCCGCGGCGACGTCGGACTCCGTGTATCGCTTGGTGGTGAGATTGAATTGATTGGATTTGTTGATCAATTGCGTAATGCGCGCACGGCCGGTCTCATCGAAGGGCTGGAACGTCACCACCATTTGCAAGGACGCGAGGTACGCATCGAGATCGCCGGCCTGCTTCTGCAATTCCACCCGTTTGGCGTTATCCTGGTAGTACGCTGCACGCTTCGAGTCCTCTTGCGAGAACACGACGGTGTCGAAGTATCCTGCCGCGGCGAGCGTCCGCGCGTAGAGCGCCGGATCGGAGGGCAGCTCCGGCACCGCGACCTGCGGTATCATCTGGCGCACCAGATTGCGTTCGACCGGATTGTCATCTAGGAAAACCATCGCATCCAGGCCGAGGGAGAGTTCCTTGGCGATGGCCTTGATGTTAGTCGCTTTATCGTTCCAGTTGGCTTGGAATACCGCGATGTGCTCCTCCTTGAGCAGCATTTCAGGATGTTCGCGAAACGGCAACCGGGCGACGTCGTCATTGTTCTTGGACGACACGGCCAATGCGACGCCGCGACCGCGAAGCTCCAGCGCCAGCCGTTGCACGTTCAAATGCGCCTCACCGGTCGGATCACCCTGAGCGCACTGAATGCCCTCCAGGCCATCGTCGCCGATGACGCCGCCCCATACCGTGTTGTCCAGATCGAGCACGAGCACCCGCCGGCTCTTGCCACGCAAGGCCGCGATCAAGCGTGCGCCGTGGTCGGCATATAGCGGCAGACAGTCGCTCGAAAACGGCAATTTCGCGAGATTCCATTCGGTGGGCGAATGCCAATTTTCCAAGCCCACCGTCTCGGCGATGCCGGCGACATCGAGCAGCAGGTCCGCCGTTCCGCGCATGCTTTCCGCGAGCCGCAGATTGATGCGGTCGATGAGGTGGCGCATCGTGCCCGGCAGCACGCGATCCAGGCCGCCGAAAAGCCGCTCGGCGGGCGCGGCGACGGTTTGCAGAATGCACACCGTCTTACCATTGGCCGTCAGACCATTGCGAACCGCATCGAAATAAGCGGCAACCCGCGCCACGGTGGCGTCCGAATCCTCCTGGCTGCCGATGGTCGACTGCAGCGGCAGCGCGCGATAATCGATGGCGACCAGCACGGCATCGAGCTTTGCGGAATTGATCGCCGACGCCGGCGACAGCGCTTCCTGAATCACCTGATCGTAGTCCGCGCGCAGGATTTCGAGCGCGATGCCGTGCCGGGCGGCGGACGCGATCAAGGAGGGAACGAGAAAGTCGACCGTGGAATTGCTGAGTATTCCGAGCCGGAATGGAGTCAGCGGATCGAGCAACGAGGACGAGGGCGGCACGCCGACGATGAGCTTGGCAAGCCGGTGCAACTGGTTCTCGTCGAGGGCGAAATTGGCGAGCGCTTGAATCTCGCGGCCGAGCTCGGTGGTGGAACTCGCTAACGCCCGACATCGAGCGTTGAAGTCCGCTGGCGGCCGGGGCAACCACGACAAGTCTCTGAACACCTGATCATTCATGGATGGCCGCTCGCACCACGCCCATCAAGCTGATTTCGAACGAATTAGATCCACCAGACCCTCGACGTTCTTCAACTTGCCGATTTCCCCGGCCGAAAATTTCACGGCAAAGGACTTTTGCACGGCCAACACCATCCGGATGTGGCTCAAGCTATCCCATTCATCCACGTCATCCGCGGTGAGGTCAGGCCTCAAAACGATGGAGTCGTCATTGAAGACGTCATGGAAGATCGGCGTGAGTCTGGCGTAAATTTCTGTCGTTTCCATCTTGCTGCAACCCATGAGTAGTTCGAGGCATGAATCATAAAACGGAATCTATGCGATATCCGCGGACTCTTGATTTACTTGAATAATTTCAATTATTCCGAAGCCATCGACCGCATAGAACGAGACCTCGAGCCCGCCGAAGAGCGGTGCCGGAGCCGGGTCGCGCACGGGCACGACATCGAGTCCGGCGGCCTCGATGGCGGCAAGCGAGCCGCTGAGGCTGCGTGACGTGTAGCACAGATGATAGATATTGCTGTCGTTTTTCTGCAGCATCCGGTCGAGCGGAGACGGACCTTCCCCGGGCCAGATGACTTCCACGTCCGGCATGGTCGCGTGATGACGCATGGCAAGATTGACCCGTTGATAGTCGTCGAAACAGGTTGCCCCGTCTCGATAGCCAAGCGCGGCGAGATACACGAATGCGAGCTTCGGATCGCGGACGGCAAGTCCGAAGTGATGAAATTCAAGCCCGAACTGATTCATGCGGGTGATCATGTCACAGAATTAGGCCATTGCTAGGACACGCCGCACAAAGCGCACACGACACCCCACCGACTCCGCTGTCCGCGCGGGAGCCCGCGGTACGGAGCGCATGAGTCCTACCCCGCATCGCGGGCTTCGGCTACATCACCTGACTCCGGACAGTCGCTACCCTGCACCGATTTAGAGCCGCTGCCATGAGTCCCGAGCGAGCCGCCGAACGAACCATAGAAAGCGATGTTCCCGCACGTCTGGACCGGCTGCCCTGGTCGCGCTGGCACGTGCGTATCATCGCAGCGCTCGGCACGTCGTGGCTGCTCGATGGCCTCGAGGTCACCCTGGTGGGATCGCTATCGGGCGTACTCGAGAGCCGCGCCGGTTTATCGCTCGACGATGAACAGGTCACCTTCGCGGCCACGGCGTATCTGGCGGGTGCGGTGCTCGGCGCCTTGCTGTTCGGTCATCTCTCCGACCGGCTGGGGCGCAAGAAACTCTTTCTGATAACAGTGGCGACCTACTCCCTGGCGACGATCGGCACCGCCTTTTCCTCGAGCGTGGCGACCTTCGCGATTTGCCGCTGCATCACCGGCTTAGGGATCGGCGGCGAATACGCCGCCATCAACTCCGCGGTCGACGAACTGGTTCCGAGCAAGGTGCGCGGCACCGTCGATCTGCTGGTCAACGGTACATTCTGGGTGGGCGCGGCGCTCGGCTCCGTGGTCGCGGTGTTCCTGCTGAGCGGCCACGGCCCAGCGCAAACGCTGGGATGGCGACTCGCCTTCGGCATTGGCGGAGCATTGGGGTGCGCCGTGTTCTGGATGCGTCTCGCCGTACCGGAGAGTCCGCGCTGGCTCATGTTACGCGGTCACGAACAGGCGTCGGACGCCATCGTCCGCGACATCGAATCGCAGGTTTCGCGCAATGCGGGACCGCTGCCCCCGATCACCGTTCCACCGCTCAGGCTCAGAACCCGGGATCACACGCCCTGGGGCGAGATCTTCAACAACATGCTGGGCGAGAACCGCCTGCGCTCCGTGCTCGGTCTGGTGTTGATGGTCGGCCAGGCGTTTTTTTTCAACGCCATTTTCTTCACGTTCGGACTGATCGCGAAGCGGTTTTACCACATCGCCGATTCAGAGCTCCCGATGCAGCTACTGCCCTTTGCCGTCGGCAGCTTTCTCGGCCCCTTGATGCTCGGTCCCCTGTTCGACAAGCTGGGTCGCAAACCGATGATCACGCTAACCTATGCGGCATCGGGACTGATGCTGGCGGTGCTCGCGTATTTCTTCGGGCGCGGCACGCTGGGTCTGCACGGCCTGCGCATCGGGTTCAGCCTGATCTTCTTCGTCGCCTCCTCCGCCGCCAGCGCGGCCTACCTCACTGTCAGCGAAATATTTCCGCTCGAAATTCGCGCCTTTGCCATCGCGGTGTTCTACGCGCTCGGCACTCTGATCGGCGGCGTCGGCGCGCCGCTGCTGTTCGGCGCGTTGATCGCGACCGGATCCAACACCTACGTGGCGCTCGGCTACCTGCTGGGCGCATTCCTCATGCTGGCCGGCGCAGTGTGCGAGATGCTGATCGGGGTGGAGGCGGCGGGTATGTCGCTCGAAGCGGTGTCCAAGCCGCTGCAAAGCCATGGCTAGCAATCTACGCACGTAGGCCGAATCCCACACCGCTTCCAGCGTCGCCGCACTGGCTACGAACCGCGTTCACCCGTAGTTTCTGGCCGGCCGATCGTTGCGGCACCACATCAATATTCGAGGGGATTTCATGCTCGTCGTCTCACCTGCGAGATTCGCGTGACCGAGGTTAACCGCCGCAAGGTTCGGGAAGGCACCGCCACCGCGCACGGCGCGATTTGGGATGGCAAGGGCACCAATTTCACGCTGTTTTCGTCGAGCGCGACCCGCGTCGACGTCTGCCTATTCGATTCTGCGGGCGGCACGGAGCTGGAACGTATCACGCTGCCGGAATACACCGACCAAGTATGGCACGGCTACATTCCGGACGTGACCCCCGGATCGGTCTACGGCTTTCGAGTTCATGGGCCTTATGCACCCGCCGAAGGACTGAGGTTCAACCCGAACAAACTCTTGTTGGATCCGTATGCACGCGCGCACGTGGGCCAGATGGTTTGGGCTCCGGAGTGTTTCGGTTACACCGTCGGCGCGGCGGGCGACGACTTGACCTACGACGAGCGCGACAGCGCGGCGTTCGTGCCGAAGAGCGTCGTGGTCGATCCGAATTTTGACTGGAAAGGTCAACCCCGCACCCGCGCAGTGCCCTGGGATAACACGATCATCTATGAGGCCCACGTCAAGGGCTTCACGAAGTTGCACCCCGCGGTCCCCGCCAAGCTGCGAGGTACGTACGCCGGCCTTGCCACCAAGGAAGTAATCCAGTACGTGAAATCGCTCGGCGTGACATCCATCGAACTGCTGCCGATCCACACCTTCCTCAACGACAATCAACTCCTCGAGAAAGGGCTCACCAATTACTGGGGCTATAACAGCATCGGCTTTTTTGCCCCCGACCCGCGCTACGCGTCGGCGCCCGAACAATCCTTGCGCGAATTCAAGGAAATGGTGGCCAGTTTTCACGATGCCGGACTCGAGGTCATACTCGACGTGGTCTACAACCACACGGCGGAGGGCAACGAACGCGGTCCGACCCTGTCGTTCAAGGGCATCGACAACGCCTCGTACTATCGCCTGCTGCCCAACGACAGACGCTTTTATATCAATGACACCGGCACCGGCAACACATTGAATCTGTCGCACCCTAATGTGATCGAGATGGTGACCGACAGTCTGCGGTACTGGGTCAGCGAGTTGCACGTCGACGGATTCCGCTTCGACCTGGGCACCATCCTGGCGCGGGAACCGGATGGATTCGACAATCAAAGCGGGTTCCTCAAGGCCTGCAATCAGGATCCGGTGCTGCGATCCGTGAAACTGATAGCCGAGCCCTGGGATTGCGGTCCGGGTGGCTATCAGGTCGGGGGCTTTCCACCCGGCTGGGCCGAGTGGAACGACCGCTATCGCGACACCGGCCGCGATTTCTGGAAGGGTTCGGCGACACCGGCGCAGCTCGCGCCGCGCCTTTGCGCATCGGGCGATCTGTTCAATCGGCTGGGTCGCCGGCCTTGGGCATGCATCAATTTTCTGTCGGCGCACGATGGCTTTACGCTCAACGACGCCGTCACCTACAACGACAAGCATAACGAGGCGAACGGTGAGGACAATCGCGACGGCAGCAGCGATAACCGCTCGTGGAATTGCGGCGTCGAAGGGCCGACGGACGACGCCGCCATCAACGCCCTGCGCGGCCGTCAAATCAGAAATCTATTGGCCACGTTGTTGCTCTCCCAAGGCACTCCGATGCTGCTGGCCGGCGATGAGTTCGGCCGCACCCAGAAAGGCAACAACAACGCGTACTGCCAGGATGACGAAATCAGCTGGTTGAATTGGGAGCTCGCCGAAAAAAACCAGTCTCTCGTGAGCTTCGTGCAGAAGCTATGCGCTTTGCGCCACAAGTATCCCATCCTCCGGCGTAATCGATTTTTGACGGGTGACTACGATGAAGAACTCGAAGTCAAGGATCTGACCTGGATCAATGCCTCGGGTGCGGCCATGCAAGATCACGACTGGAGCGACACCAACATGAAGTGCTTCGGCATGCTGATGGACGGCAGGGCCCGCCCGAGCGGGGTACGCCAACGCGGTACCGAGGCGGCGATGCTCCTGGTCATGAACGCGCATCACGATTTGGTCGAGTTCACCTTGCCGGAATGCCCGGGGGGCCGCTTCTGGTCGCTCGAAATCGACACCAACACCGACGACGGTGTGGACGGGAAATCACCCTATCGCGGCGCGACCGGGGATGTCTACGGGATGACCGGCCGCTCGCTGGCGCTCTTCGTACGCACCGACTAGCAGCCTGTCTGGCTCATGGCCGCAGTCGGCGCATCATGAGTCAGACAGGCCGCTAGCCTGTCGGCTCCTCAGGAGGCCTGATCCGCCGTGGCGCGGCCGCCGCGCTTGCGCTCGTGCTCGAGCAGATAACGCTTGCGCAGACGAATGAAGTTCGGCGTGATTTCGATCAGCTCGTCATCGTCGATGAACTCCATGGCCTGTTCCAGCGAAAAGCGGATCGGCGGCGACAACACCACGGCTTCGTCCTTGCCCGACGCGCGCATGTTGGTGAGCTTCTTGCCCTTCAGCGGATTGACCACGAGGTCGTCATCGCGGTTGTTCATGCCGATGATCATGCCTTCGTAGACCTCCTCGTTGGGTCCGATGCAAAGCCGCCCACGCTCCTGCAGGCTGAACAGCGAGTAGGCCAACGCAACACCCTGACCATTGCTGATCAATACGCCATTCGGACGCTGGCCCAACTCGCTCTTGTTCACGGGGCCATAGTGATCGAATACATGGTGCAGTAAACCGGTGCCGCGCGTCATGGTGCGAAACTCGGTTTGGAAGCCGATGAGGCCACGCGAGGGAATCAGGTAATCCAGGCGCACGCGGCCGCGGTCGGACTGCATGTCCTTGAGCTCGCCGCCGCGACTGCCCAGAGCCTGCATGATGGCGCCCTGCGCATCGCTGTCCGCATCCACGGTGACCTGCTCGTAGGGTTCGTGTGCCACGCCATCGATCTGCTTGATGACCACACGCGGCCGCGAGACCGCCATTTCGAAACCTTCGCGCCGCATGTTCTCGAGCAACACGCCCAGATGCAACTCGCCACGCCCGAAGACCATGAACTTGTCGGGATCGGCCGTGGGCTCGACCCTGAGCGCCACGTTGTGGATCGACTCCCGATCCAGGCGTTCGCGAATCTGCCGGCTGGTCACGAACTTCCCATCTCGCCCCAGGAAGGGCGAGGTGTTGACCTCGAAGGTCATGCTGATCGTGGGTTCATCGACGGTGAGACTGGGCAGCGCCTCCACGTTCAAGGGATCGCACAGGGTATCCGAGACCTTGGGTTCGGAAATGCCCGCGAAAGCGACGATATCGCCGGCATAAGCCTCCTCTACCTCGACCCGGGACAGACCATGAAAGCCCAGTACCTGAGTGATTTTCTCCGGGCGAGTCTTACCCTCGCGGTTGATCACGGTGACGTTCATGCCTTTGCGCAGCGTGCCGCGCTTGATGCGGCCGACACCGATGGCGCCGACATAGGACGAGTAATCCAGCAGCGTCACCTGCAACTGGAGCGAGCCGTCCACATCGACGTCGGGCGGCGGGCAATGATCGACGATGGTCTGGAACAGCGGCTGCATGTCGCCCTCGCGCACGCTCGAATCGAGACCGGCGAAGCCGCGCAACGCAGAGGCGTAAACCACCGGGAAATCGAGCTGCTCATCGGTCGCGCCCAGGCGGTCGAACAGGTCGAAAGTTTGGTCGAGCACCCAGCCCGGCCGGGCCTCGTCGCGGTCGACCTTGTTGATGACGACGATCGGACGCAGACCGTGCTTGAACGCCTTCTGCGTCACGAACCGGGTCTGCGGCATGGGCCCGTCGACGGCATCCACCAGCAGCAGTACGCAATCGACCATGGCGAGCACACGCTCGACTTCACCGCCGAAATCGGCGTGACCCGGGGTATCGACGATGTTGATGTGAAAGTCGTGCCACGTGATCGCCGTGTTCTTCGCAAGAATGGTGATACCCCGCTCGCGCTCGAGAGCGTTCGAATCCATGACCCGTTCCTGCAGCTCCTTGCGCGCATCGAGCGTACCGGACTGACGAAGGAGCTGATCTACGAGGGTGGTCTTGCCATGATCGACGTGCGCGATGATGGCGATGTTGCGAATTTTCTGCACAATGGCGTCCCGGGTAAACCCACCATTATAGAGCCTTCCAAGCAGCCTGTCCGACTATTCCCTGTCTAGCTACTAGTTGGCGGCCACGATGATCGGCACGGTGAAGTCCCGCGTTTCGGTGATGTCATCGTGTTTCAGGGCCACACTCAAGTCCAGAAGCTGAACGCCTGCCGCATTCGGCATGAATTTGATGCTGTGGCGATACACCTGGGTGGGATCGACCGACGGCATCTCGAAGGGCGCAACGCCCGGGGTCAGCGCCAACGCGTCCGAGCCCTTGGCCACTAACGTCGCGCGGTCGGCGGCAATTTGCGGCATCACAGCAATCGTGACTTCCGCCGGTTGCCCGACCACCGGTTTTACCGGCAACTCGAATTTGACCGCCACAGGCACCGTCGACTTGACCAGGGTCACCGCCTCGACCATACCGGCGGTTAACTGCTCCGGGGTGGGTCCGGACTTCGCTGGCGGCGGTCGATTTATGTGCGGGACCACGCCTGCGGTCGCTGGATTGTTTGAATCACCATGACACGCCGCCAACAGCGCGGCGCAGCATAATAGTAAAATCCGCCCTTGCATCATGCGGTCATCATCCCTCATATACGCGCCGCATCACAACTCGAGTGCCGGGCCCAGCACGGCGGCGAGCTGCTCGTCGAGCGCGCGATAATGCTCCTCCCAGTAACGGGGCTCGGCGAACCAGGGAAAGGCCCGCGGGAAGGCGGGATCATCCCAGCGGCGCGCCAGCCACGCCGAGTAATGGATCATCCGCAGCGCCCGCAACGGCTCGATCAGCGCCAATTCACCGCGGTCGAAGGGTAGGAACTGCTCGTAGCCCTTCAAGAGGTCGACGAGTTCGGAACGCATCTCCTGCTGGCTGCCCGACAGCAGCATCCAGATATCCTGAACGGCGGGTCCCGTGAGGCAATCGTCCAGATCGACGAAATGCGGCCCAAGATCCGTCCATAGGATATTGCCGCGATGGCAATCGCCAAGAATCCGGCCGAGGCGTGCACCACCCCATTCGAAGGCACGCGCCTCGACCTCATCCAACAGAGTTTCCGTCAAATCCTCGTACTTGGCCGCCAAATAGTCGGGCATCCAGTCACCGTCCAGCACGAAGTCGCGGGCATTGCGTCCCAAGGTCTCGACATCGAGTCGCGTCCGTTCGACGAATCGCGCCGCCCGCCCCACACCGTGGATACGACCCAAAAACCGACCCACCCATTCGCGCTCGGTGGCGGTACCCAGTTCGGGCCACCGTCCGCCACGCCGCGGAAACACGGCATACCGAAAACCGTGGTCCACGTGCAACGATTCGCCGGCGCGCTGCAGTGGCGCGACCACCGGTATCTCCTGTGCGGCCAATTCGGCGGAAAACGTGTGTTCCTCGCGAATTGCCGCATCGCTCCATCGACCGGGCCGGTAGAATTTGGCGACCACCGGATCGCCCTCTTCGATGCCGATCTGATAAACGCGATTCTCGTAGCTGTTGAGGGCCAGCACGCGACCGTCGCAGCGATGCCCCGCCGCTTCGAGCGCATCGAGGACGAGCTCCGGCGACAATTCCGCGTAGGGTGCGTGTTCGTTCATGCATACCAGTCTACAGGGTCGACACCGTCACTCCCCGCATTCGCGAGGCTGCTAGAATTGCCGCCATGCGGCTGCCCCGACCCAAGTCTTTGAGCGGATTGATGCTGATCGGCTTCACGATCGTGGCCGCGCCCTTGCTGTTCGCCATCGTCAACGCCGCCGTGCAAATGAATCGGTTGTCGAATCGCAGCGAGCAACTCGTCATTCATGGGATGCAAGGCACCCGCAACAATCAGAGCATGTTCGAGGAAATCGGCGCGCTGGAACGCGCCGCCCGCCTCTACCAGATCATCGGCAAGGCGGAGCTGCGCGACGTCTATACGCGCAATCATGACCGTTTGGCGTCGACGATCAACGAACTGCTGACGCTGCCGTTGGATGCGCAGACGCAGGCGGACGCGCGCGCACTGCTCGCCGAGGCCGACCGGCTGTCGACGGAGCTCGGCACCGCGACACCGAACTCCGCGCGCATGGAGGAGATCATCAACGCCTTTCCGCATCTGTCGGAGATGGCATCGAGCGTGTCGAATCACATCAGCGCCCAAATCGACCTCGAATTGACCAGCCTGCAGCTGGCCACGGAGCGCGCCCAGCGGAAATTGTTCTGGCAAACCCTGTTGTTGGTGCCGATGACGCTGGCGGTGGTCGGCGTGTTCACGTACTTGTTCGGCCGTCCGATCCGCGCGATCGACCGCGCCATCAGCGAACTCGGACGCGGTACGTTCTCGCGGCCCATCTCGATCAATGGCCCGGCCGACCTCCAGAGGCTGGCGGCCCAATTGGAATGGCTGCGGGGCCGGCTGCTCGAATTGGCCCAGGAAAAGAATCGATTCCTGCGACACATGTCGCACGAGTTGAAGACGCCGCTGGCGAATATACGCGAGGGCACCGAACTGCTGATGGACGGCGCGGTCGGTGAACTCAAGAGTGGCCAGCGGGAAGTGACGGCGATATTACGAGAAAACGGCATGAAGCTGCAGCGGCTGATAGAAAACCTGTTGTCGTTCAGCGCCTGGCAGGCCAAGAGCGTGGGACTCGAGGTGTCGGAGTTCAAGCTGCGCCCGTTGGTGAAATCGGTGCTCGAAAATCAACAATTGACCCTGGTAGCGCAGCGGGTTCGGCTCGATGTGCAGGTGGAAGATCTCACCCCGTGGGCGGATCGTGGCAAGGTGCGGCTCATCCTCGATAATCTGCTGTCCAATGCCATCAAGTTCACGCCGCGCGGCGGTACCATTGCCATCAATGCGCGGGCGGAACGCGAGCAGCTCGTCATGGATGTCATGGACAGCGGGCCGGGAGTACCGGCCGATGAGCGTAATCGTATCTTCGAGGCGTTTTATCAAGGCAAATCGCCGCAAGGCGGCCACGTGAAGGGCACCGGGATCGGTCTTTCGGTGGTGACGGAGTTCGTGAACGCACATGGTGGCGGCATCGAAATACTGGAGTCCCGGTTCGGTGGCGCGCATTTCCGCGTCCGCTTGCCGCTACGCCACGCGGATGGGGCCCCCAAAGAGAACGCGCATGCGGCATGACCATGGGCTTTGGACGGCGTTCGCGCAGGCATCCGTACTGGCTTTGTCGCTGACACTAGGCGCCTGCGCTTCGACCAACCGGCATGCTGAGCCCAAGGCCCCGCTGAACCTGCCGGAACGCCCCCACCCCGAATTGGATGCCATCACCGGGCTGCTCGATATGATGAGCACGCTGCCCGACGGGGATCCCGCTCATCAGGCGGAACTGTTCGAGGCTCTGAAGAACGCGGCATCGCTATCGCCGACGACCAGCAACCGGCTCAAGTGGGCGCTGGCTCTGGCTACGCCGGGACACAGCGGCTCAGATCCCGTCGCCGCGCAGCGACAGTTGTCGGAATTGCTCGCTACCCCTGAAACTCTGCTACCCGCGGAGCGTTTATTGGCAATAGTGGAATTGAAAGAGGTCGATCAGCGATTGGTACTGCAGGCCGAAAACAAGCAGCTCAGGGACGAGGCGCCGCGCGAAACGCGCGATAAGCTACTGGCCATCAATCGCCGCTTGGCGACGGAATCGGATGAGAATGTGCGGTTGCGCAAGGAATTGGAAGAGGCTCAGGCAAAGTTGGAGGCGGTCACCCACATCGAGCGATCCATCAACGATCGCGGCACGAACGGCTCGCACCCGTGAGTAATCTGAACCCATTCTCGGCCGCCGCCATCACCCCGCTGGGGTTCGGCTTTCACACCGGTAACCGCGACTCCACGCCGCAAAAACGCAAAGCGAGAATCCTGGTGGTCGATGATGACCCCGGATTGCTGCGTCTGCTCACCATCCGTCTGCGCGCGGAGAACTACGAGGTCGAGGCGGTGGAGAGCGCCGCCGCGGCCCTGGCCGCGTGCACCCGGTTCCGGCCCGATCTGGTGATTACCGATCTGCGTATGGATCAGATGGATGGCATCGGGCTGTTGAAGGAACTGCAGAGCCGCTGGCCCGGCCTGCGCGTCATCATACTCACGGCGCACGGCACGATTCCGGACGCGGTCCATGCGACGCAAAGCGGCGCCTTCGGCTTTCTGACCAAGCCGGTCGACAAGCAAGAGCTGCTCGATCACGTCCAGAAAGCGCTCAAAGTGTCGGGATTCGCGCACGTCGACGAGGATTGGCGCGCGAACATCATCACCCGCAATCAGCTCATGGAAGACAAGCTCGCCCAGGCAAACATGGTGGCCGGAACGGATGCGCGCGTCCTACTGACAGGCGAAACCGGCACCGGCAAGGAGTTGCTGGCCCATGCCATTCACGATGCCAGCCCGCGGCGCAACAAGCCCTTCCTGGCCATCAATTGCAGCTCCATGGCGGAAAACCTGCTGGAGTCGGAACTGTTCGGGCATGAAAAAGACGCCTTCTCGGGCGCCACGCGCGCCCAGAAAGGCATGTTCGAGAATGCCGAAGGCGGCACCTTGCTGCTCGACGAGGTCGCCGACCTGCCGATGCGGCTGCAGGTCAAGTTGCTGAGAGTGCTCCAGGAAAATCAGATTCACCGTGTGGGCGGCGGCGAGGAGACGGTGCCGATCAACGTACGCGTCATATCGGCGACGCATCGCGACCTGCACCAGTTGATGGTGAGCGGGCAATTCCGCGAGGATTTGTACTATCGGCTCAACGTGGTGCACATCGAAATGCCGTCGCTGGGACGGCGGCGTGAGGATATTCCGTTATTGGTCGCCCATTTCCTCGAACAAATCGCCAAGGAGAGCGGCCAGCGAAAAATTTACGCCCCCGAAGCCGTTGAACTGCTGGCGACCGCCGAATGGCCCGGGAACATTCGCCAGCTCTACAATGTCGTACGCCAGAACGTCGCGCTGTCTCATGGCGCGATCATCACGGCGGAACTGGTGCAACAATCCTTGGGGGACAGTCCGGTGCGGCTACCCTCGTTCGACGAGGCGCGCGACGAATTCACCCGCATCTACCTGTCGCAAATACTTCAGATTACAGGCGGCAATGTCAGCCAGGCGGCGCGCCTTGCGAAGCGCAATCGCACCGATTTTTATAAATTGCTGTCGCGCCACCAGCTCCTACCGGACGATTTCAAGAAGCTTTGAAAAACGCCGCGACCGTGGTCACCACGTGCGTGAGTTGCTGCTCGGTGAGTTCCGGGTAGATCGGTAACGCCAAGGTTTCCTCGGCGGCGCGCTCCGATTCTGGAAAATCCCCTTTGCCGAGCCCCAGATAGCCAAAACACTCTTGCCTATGCAGCGGCACGGGATAGTAGATCTCGGTTCCGATGGCGTGCTCGCCGAGATATCTTTTCAGCGCGTCGCGATCGTGCGCACGCACGATATATTGATTGAAAATATGCCGTTGACCCGGGATGGCGACGGGCGTGGTGAGCTTGGAACCCAAGCCCGCCGCGGCGAAGGCGCGATCGTAGAAGGCGGCATTGTTCTGCCGCGCCCGCGTCCATCCGTCGAGATATTTCAATTTCACGCGCAGCACCGCCGCCTGCAATTCATCGATGCGGAAATTGCCGCCGATCAGGGCGTGAAAATATTTTGGCTTGCCACCATGCACGCGCAGCACCCGCATTTTTTCCGCAAGGCCCGCGTCATTGGTCGAACAGAAGCCGGCATCGCCAAAGGCGCCCAGATTCTTGCTCGGGAAGAACGAAAAACACCCGATATCGCCGATCGCTCCCACGCGGCGGCCGTCCGCATACTCCGTGCCGATGGCCTGCGCCGCGTCCTCGATCACCCGCAGCCCATAGCGCCTTGCAATCGCCATCAGGGGATCCATATCCGCTGACTGACCGTACAGATGCACGGGCATGATGGCTTTGATCCAGCCGCCGGTCGCACGATTAATCAGCAATCCGTCGCGTAATTCGCACTCGCGATCGATGAACGTCTGCACCATGGATGGCGACAAGTTGAACGTGCGGGGGTCTATATCGCAAAATGCCGGCTGAGCTCCCGTGCGCGCAATGGTGCCGGCGGTGGCGAAGAAGGTGAATGGCGACGTCAACACCTCGTCGCCGGCGCCGATGTCGAGAGCCATCAGCGCCAATAACAGGGCGTCGGTGCCGGAGGAGACGCCGATTCCGAACGCGGTACCGCAGTAGCGCGCCAGTTCCTCTTCGAACTGGCGGACATGTTCGCCCAAAATGAACATTTGGCTCGCGCAAACTTGTTCGATGAGCGGCATCACTTCCGCGCGAATCTGCGCGAATTGCGCCTTAAGATCGAGTAATGGAACGTTTGTCATGGGCCCGTAGAATAACATTTGGCAGGTAATTTAACTTTTGTAGAAATGGGTCACGCATGAATCGCCGCCGTTGGCAGATAATGTACGCTGATTATGTCTTACCCCGGCCACCCTCGCGTGGCGCAGTGGCCGTTGATGGCGCTTCATTGGACTTGAGAAGAGATGACTCAGCCGGTCCTTGCTAAACAAAGCTTCATGATTGCGATTTTGGCCGGCGTGCAGGCGATCATGCCGGCGATCGTTGCGGTCGCGATGCTCTACGGGACTCTGATCCTGTGGGGGAATACCTTCGATCCATCGTCTTCGTCCATCGTGATCGTGGCGGTGCTCTGTCTGGTGCTGGTTCAACCGCCGCGCGAAGTCAGCTCGCAAATCACCTCGCAGCGAGTCACCGCCGTCGTCGATGTGATATTTCGCTGGCTCCAGATCCTCGCGATGTTGCTGGCCATCGGTTACATCACGAAGTCGCCGCTCGGAGATTACCCGCGCAAGGTGTTCTTGACTTGGGCAGCCACCACACCGGTGGCATTGATCATCGCCACCTTGAGCATGCAGGAACTCATGCGCCGCTTTCTGCTCAATGCCTACGATAGCCGCAGCGCCATCATCGCCGGCTACAACAGCAGCAGTCTCGAGCTGGCGCGCCGGCTCAAGAGCAACCCGAGCATGCGCCTCGAGGTGGCGGGCTTCTTCGATGACCGCAGCAGCGATCGTCTGGGCATGGAACCCGACGCCAAACTCATCGGCAGCTTGAGCGATCTCGGCGAGTACGTGAAGCAACGTCATACGGACGTGATTTTTCTCGCGCTGCCGATTCGTCATCTGAAGCGTGTGATGGACCTGCTGGACGATCTACGCGACACCACGGCGTCGATTTACTTCGTGCCGGATATCTTCGTGTTCGACCTCATTCAGGCGCGTTCCGGCGACATCCACGGCATACCCGTCGTCGCCATGTGCGAGACGCCCTTCTATGGCTACCGCGGGGTTGCGAAGCGGTTGACGGACATCGGCTTGTCGATGCTGATCCTATTGCTGCTACTGCCGCTGTTGGCATTGGTGGCCATCGCCGTCAAGCTGTCCTCGCCGGGCCCCATCATCTTCAAGCAACGCCGCTACGGCTTGGACGGCCGGGAAATCGCCGTCTATAAATTCCGCACCATGCGGGTCACCGAGGATGGGGAGAAAATCCGCCAGGCATCACGCACCGACAGCCGCATCACGCGCATCGGCGGCGTCCTGCGCCGGACCTCGCTGGATGAACTGCCGCAGCTAATAAACGTGCTACAGGGCCGTATGAGCCTCGTCGGCCCTCGGCCTCATGCGGTGGCGCATAACGAGGAATACCGCAAGCTCATCAAGGGCTACATGGTACGCCACAAGGTGCTACCGGGAATCACCGGTCTTGCCCAGGTCAACGGCTGCCGCGGCGAAACCGCCGAACTCAAGGACATGGAAGCACGGGTCAACTTCGATCTCGACTATCTGCGGCATTGGACGCCGATGCTCGACATCAAAATCATTCTGCTGACCGTGGTGAAGGTGTTTCGCGACGACAACGCGTACTAGCGACATCGTTCATGAACGACGGACAAGTCGATCCGGCCTTCGTGCCCAAATGCGTAGACTGTTCGTAAATAAGCGGGCTAGCCTATCGGCCGCCAGGGAACGCGATGCCGGCGGTCACAAAGCCGTCATGAAACAAATAATTCCCGGACCACGGTACCTGGGTACGGCCCGCAATCGCGAGCGGACGCTCGGCGCAAATCACGAAGCTCGGCGATAACCCCCACTGCGGCACCTCCACCCGCACATCGTGAAAATCGAGCCATTCGCCGACCACGGGGTACTGGCATTTATAAAATGCTTCTTTTGCTGAAAATATCAAGGTGACGGCAGCGTGCCGCTGCGGGGCGGGCAGCGCAGCCACCCAAGCCAACTCGGCCGGCGTACAAATGCTGTCCCAAATATCGTGGGTCACCCGTCCGACGCCCTCGGTATCGATGCCGACGCCCAACTGCATGCGTTTTTCCGCGACTACCGCCGCGCAAAAGCCGTCGGTATGAGTGATGCTGCCAACAATGGTGACAGGCCAAACCGGCTGGCGGTCACGTGCGACTCGGAGCGGAAAATCGTTCACATGCAATTCGGCCAGCGCGCGCCGCGCGCACAGCCGGCCCGCAGCGAACTCAGAGACACGCTTCGGCACCGCGGTGCCCAAGTACTCGCGCTCCTCCGCAAGGAGCTCGGCCGGATCACCGGGCGTATGCATTTCCGCAACAACGACCCCCGGTGGAAACAGCTGTTGCAATGCGATTGAAAGGCGCGGGTTTTCGGTCAAAACTGTGATTGAAGCCGCATGAAAGCGAGCAGTTAGCCCAGGTATGATTTCGGAGCTTACGCTAAGCTAACTATGACGTGCGCGGATTCCCGACGCGGCCGATGCCGGATGCGGCCGGTAGAATTATCAACCCCATGGCGCTACGGAACGTATAGGACGGAAACGGATGCAGCAACCCAATTTAGCGAACGACGGCGTGGCGCAAGATACGGTGCCCACGGGCAAGGCTCTGTTGCCGGAAAACAATGATTTCCGATTGAAATTCAATCGCTCGGACTTCATGTTCGACCACGGCTTGGCCTACCACCCGCTGTTCGAACTGCCCAAACTGGCGGCGCTGGCCGCGCGCATCCCGGATCACCGGGACTTTCGCTATTGGCAGAACGGACGCGTCAAGGTGAACGAGAAGTGGGGTGCGAATCCCGCCCCGCGCTTGTCGCTCGACGATACCATCCGGGGTATTGCGAGCAACGATTCGCTGGTACTCCTCAAGCATGCCGAGCAGGACGAAATCTACGGGCCATTGCTGCAGGAGATTTTGCAACGCATCTGGTCTTTCATCGCGCCTGAAGCCCAGGCCGACGTGGTGCTCGGCGAGTCGCTGATCTTCATTAACTCGCCCAACAGAAAGACTGCCTATCATCTTGACTTAGAATCGAATTTTTTACTGCAAATCACGGGCGAGAAGCTCATCCACGTGTTCGATTGCCGGGACCGGACCATCACTCCGCACGAGGAGATCGAGAACCAATGTGCGGGCGACGCCAACGGCGCCGTGTACAAACCGGAGATGGACCATGCCGCGCACTCGTATCGTCTGACTCCGGGACATGGGGTGCATTTTCCGAGCTTGGGGCCGCACTGGGTGCAAAACGGACCCGAGCTCTCGATCTCCATCAACATTAATTATGACCTTACATCCATCCATCACCGGCTCAGAAGGGTCTACCGGATGAATCGCATGCTGCGCCGTTTTGGCCTCAAACCGACCCCGCCCGGCGAATCGCCGGTACTCGACACGTTGAAGACGGGTCTGTCGGTCGCGGCGGGCAGCATCATCAAGAGCGTCAACAACCTCGTGAAGCCCGCGGACGAGGCCGACACCTATCCGCACTGGCGCCCGCGACGCCACGCGACCAGCCCGGGGGTGCCTAACACTCCCAGCCACTCGAGCCGCGATCGCGCCACCACCACGGGCTCCGGGGTCGGCTGAATGCCATCCACGACCGCTGTAGGCACCGGGCTCTGCATCCATCGGATTTTCGAGGCTCAGACCGAGAAAACCCCGGAGCGCGTGGCGCTGGTTCTCGACGAGCACCGCATGACTTATCGCGAGCTCAATGCACGCGCGAATCAATTCGGCCATGCGTTGCGCAAACACGGAGTGGGTCCCGGGGTGTTGGTTGGAATTTTCGTCGATCGCACGCTCGAGTTGTTGGTGGGGCTGTTGGGCATCCTCAAGGCCGGCGGCGCTTACGTGCCCATCGACCCCGAGTATCCTGCGGAACGATGCGCCTTCATGGTCAAGGACTCCCAGGCCCGGGTGATCGTCACGCAGCGATCCCTGGCCTCGAGCGTCCCTTCATCGGAGGCGACGGTCGTGGTGCTCGACGATCACTCGGACATTTCCGGCGAGCCGACCACGAACTTGGTGGGGGGCGCGACCCTCGATGACCTCGCGTATGTCATTTACACCTCCGGCTCGACGGGCACGCCGAAGGGCACGCTGATCTCCCACCATAATGTGGTGCGGCTTTTCACGGCCACCCAGCATTGGTTCAATTTCACACAGGACGACGTCTGGACCCTGTTTCATTCCTGCGCTTTCGATTTTTCCGTGTGGGAAATGTGGGGCGCGCTGTTTCACGGCGGCAAGCTCGTGATAGTCCCGTACGGCGTCAGTCGCACGCCGCAAGCCTTCCACGAATTGCTGCTCTCGGAGAAGGTTACGGTGTTGAATCAAACGCCGTCGGCCTTTAGGCAACTGGTACAGGCGGACGAGGCGGTCAACCCTCCTGCGCCCTCGAGCCTGCGTTACATCGTTTTCGGCGGCGAGGCTCTGGACTTCGGAAGCCTGCGGGGATGGTTCGAGCGCCACGGCGACCGCTCTCCACAGTTGGTCAACATGTACGGCATCACGGAGACCACGGTGCACGTCACCTACCGGCCGATCGCCGCGAGCGATGTCGCCGGTAGCAGCAACATCGGCGTACCGATTCCCGATCTCGCGGTTCACCTGCTGGATGAAAATCGCGCTCCCGTCCCGGCGGGCACTCCCGGGGAAATTTATGTGGGCGGCGCCGGCGTGGGCCGCGGCTATCTGAACCGCCCGGAACTCAGCGCGCAAAAATTCATCGCGGACCCGTTCGCCGCCTCCGCGGATCAGCGTTTATACCGGTCCGGCGACCTGGCGCGCCGGCTGCCGAACGGCGAACTCGAGTATCTGGGACGCATCGACCAGCAGGTGAAGATTCGCGGCTTCAGGATCGAGTTGGGCGAAATTTCAGCCGCGATCAATGCGCATCCCGGCGTGCGCGAAAGCGCGGTCATCGTCAGCGAATCGGCGGCACACGGCAAGACCCTCGCCGCGTACGTGGTGGCACGCGCGGATGCCTCGCCCGCGATCGACGCGCTGCGCAAAGCTCTGCGCGCGCGCTTGCCTGAGTACATGGTGCCATCGACGTTTACCTTCCTCGAGCGCCTGCCGATCACGGTGAACGGCAAGCTCGACGTGAAGGCGCTGCCCGCCGCGGTGCGGCCGGTTGTCGTACCGCCGGCGGCCATTGGCCCGGACGCGACGCTGGACCAGCAGATCGCGGCGCTATGGAGTGAAGTGCTGATGATCGGACCTGTCGGGTTGGATGATAATTTCTTCGACGTGGGAGGCAATTCCGTCCATCTGGCGACCATCCACGCTCGGCTGCAGACGCTGCTGGGCCGTCGGTTTCCGATGACCGACCTATTCAGTCATTCAACCGTCCGCTCACTCGCCGCTCATCTCCGGGCGCATGGCACGCCCGAAAGCGGCAATGCCGCCGCGCTGCGGGCACAGCGCCAACGGGCCGCCTTGTCGGCGCAGCGCAACGTGCGGCGCGAGATAAAATGACCGGCAAATCCCGCGCCGCCATTTCTCGTGTTTGTGCGTTGCGTCTTGGTGAATTTATGTCGAGTGGCACAGAATTGAATCAGGCTGCGCCGAGATGCGGGCGTTTTGAGTTTTTGATGGACCAGGGACTTCGATGACTGACGGACCACACACTGAGAATCCCGAGCTACCGCTGGGCGCAATCGCCATTGTCGGTATGTCCGGCCGCTTTCCGGGTGCCCGGGACATCGATCAGTTCTGGCGCAATCTGTGCGCGGGCGTGGAATCCATCACGCACTTCCAGGATTCGCAGCTGCAAGACAGCTTCGATGCGGAAACCCGTGCCTCGGCAAATTTCGTCAAGGCGCGGCCGATTTTGGCTGATGTCGAGCTATTCGATGCGCCATTTTTCGGCATCTATGCCAAAGAAGCGGAACTCATGGATCCGCAGCATCGCATCTTTCTCGAGTGCTCCTGGGAATCGCTCGAGGATGCGGGCTACGACCCGGCAACCTACCCTGGGGCGATCGGTGTGTTCGCCGGGTCGAGCCTCAATACCTATTTCTTGCACAACGTGTGCGCGGACCGCCGCACGATCAACGAGTTCACGAGTTCCTTCCAGGTCGGCGGTTACCCCATGCTGTTGGGCGCCGGTCAGGATTTTTTGGCGACACGGGTTTCGTACAAGCTGGACCTCAAGGGGCCCAGCCTGACCGTGCAGTCGGCCTGTTCGACCTCCCTGCTGGCCATCGCCAAGGCCTGCCAGAGCTTACTGTTGTACGAATCGGACATGGCGCTGGCGGGCGGCGTGTCGATTTCGTTTCCCCAGCATCGCGGCTACCAGCACTTGGAGGGCGGCATGGTGTCGGCCGACGGCCGCTGCCGTCCCTTCGATGCGGACGCGAACGGCACGATCTTCGGCAGCGGCGCGGGCGTCGTCCTCTTGAAGCGCTTGGAAGATGCCATTGCCGACGGCGATCACGTGTACGCGGTGATCCGCGGCAGCGGCGTGAACAATGACGGCGCGTCCAAGGTGGGATATACCGCCCCCAGTGTCGACGGCCAAGCGTCGGTCATTCAGATGGCCCTCGCGTCCGCGGGCGTGGATGCGCGGTCGATCTCCTATGTCGAGTGCCACGGTACCGCCACCCCACTCGGTGATCCCATCGAAATTGCCGGGCTGTGCAAGGCGTTTGCGGCCAGCACCGACGATCGCCAGTTCTGCGCCATTGGTTCGGTGAAGGGCAACGTGGGTCACTTGGACGCGGCGGCCGGGGTCACCGGCCTCATCAAGGCGGCGCTGGCGCTGAAACACGGCGTGCTGCCGCCATCGCTGCATTTCAAACGGCCGAATCCACAGATCGATTTTCCCGCGACGCCGTTTTTCGTCAATGCAGCGCTGACTCCATGGTCCGCGACGGCGACGCCGCGGCGCGCCGGCGTCAGCGCGTTCGGCGTCGGCGGTACCAACGTGCACATCGTGCTCGAAGAGCCGCCCGCGACGCTGTCGTTACGGCCGGCCGACTCCAACGAGCGATCACAATTGCTGGTCCTGTCCGCGCGCAGCGTGCCGGCTCTGGTGGAAGCGCGCCAGCGGCTGGCGGCGCACCTGCGCCGGCAGGACTTGCTGCTCCTGCCGGAAGTGGCCTACTCCTTGCAGACCGGCCGCAGACCGTTCGATCATCGCCTGGCCGTTCTCGCCCGCGATATACCGGATGCCGTCGCCAAACTCGAGGCGGCGAGCGGCGAAGCACGCGGCGTTCATACCGGCGTTAGACGCTCCAAGAGCGGCGCAGTCGTGTTCATGTTCCCCGGTCAAGGATCTCAGTACCCGGGCATGGGCCGCGACTTGTTCGATCGCGAGAGCGTGTTCCGCGGCTGCATCGAACGTTGCGCCGCGATTCTACGACCCTTGATGAGCGAGGATCTGCTGACGCTGCTGTACCCGGCCGAACCGTCGCCGGAGGCCAGTCAACGGCTCATGATGACCGTGGCAGCGCAGCCGGCCATCTTCAGCGTCGAGTACGCACTCGCCAATTTGTGGATGAGTTGGGGCATCGAGCCCGCGGCGATGATCGGTCACAGCGTCGGTGAATTCGTCGCGGCGGTGATCGCCGGCGTGCTCTCATTGGAGGATGCGCTCGCCATCGTCGCGGCGCGCGGTCGCTTGATGCAGGCGTTGCCCGGTGGCGCGATGCTGGCCGTGCGCTTGCCTGAGGCCGAACTTCAGCCGCTGCTGCCACCCACGTTGAGTCTCGCGGCGATCAATGGACCCGCGCTGTGCGTCGTGGCCGGGCCGTTCGAGCCGGTCGAAGACCTCGAGAAGCTGCTGCTGGCGCGCAACGTCGTCAGCCGCCGCCTGCATACCTCCCATGCCTTTCACTCGGCGATGGTCGAACCGGTGATCGAGCCGCTGCGGCGCCAGCTACAGGCCGTCAAGCTTTCGGCGCCGCTGATTCCCTACGTGTCCTGCGTCACGGGCGACTGGATGCGCCCGGAACTCGCCATCTCGCCCGATTACTGGGCGCGTCACGCGCGCGAACCGGTGCGCTTCGCCGACGGCATCACGAAAATCACCGCCGGCGAGCCGATGATGCTGGTCGAAGTCGGTCCCGGCACCGCCCTCTCGACCCTCGCAACCCAGGCGACGCGCGGCCGTGCAGTAGCCGTCGTCACCTCGATGCAGGACGCGAATCGCGAGCGGGATGACGTAGAATGCCTGCTCGAAGCACTGGGTAAGCTATGGACGCATGGCGCGACTCCCGATTGGACCAAGCTTCACGGCGGTTCGCGCCCCCGAATTTCCTTGCCGACCTATCCATTTGAGCGCAGCCGACATTGGATCGAGCCGCCCGCGGCCGATGCTACCACTGAGTCCGCTGCCTCGACGGTGGCGATGCAACCGCTACAACCTTTATCACTGCAGGACGAGAGCGCGATGAACCAGCCCGCAAATGATCGAATTTCAGAAGTCAGCGCGGCCATTGCTGCGATATTCGAGGACTTGTCCGGCGAAAAACCCGCTGCCGCGGACGCACAGACCACCTTCCTAGAAATGGGCTACGACTCACTGTTCCTGACCCAGGTGGCGCAAAAATTGCAGAGCCAGATGAAAGTGAAAGTGACCTTCCGGCAGTTGCTGGGGGATTTTTCGACCATACCGGCGCTCGCGAAATTCCTGATCGAGAAGATGCCGCCGGCGGCGGCTCCCAAAGCCTCGCCAGCCGCAGCGGCAGCGGCGGCCCCTGCCCGGACGGCACCCGCCGCCGCATCGCCGATGGCGGCAGCGCCCGGCGCCACGGCTCCGACCGCTGCGGCGCTGACCTTGGGCGGCCAGCCCGGGATGGAGAATCTGTTCCGCGACCAGCTTGCGGCCATGTCGCAGCTGTTGAACCGTCAGTTCGAACTGCTGCAGGCCGTGGGCGGCGCCGCGCCGGCGGCGCCTGGAATGACGGCGGCACCCGTCGCGGCCCCTGCCGGAGCAACGGCGGCCGTTGCTCCGGCGACAATCCCCGCACGGGCGGTCGACGCGCCCGCGGAGCCGCAGCAGCCGTCGCGCTTCCAAGTTTTCGTACCGGGCAAGAGCACGGTCGCTGGCATCACGCCCGCACAGCGTGCCCATATCGATGAGCTGATCGATCGTACGATCAAGAAGACTCCCGGCTCCAAGGCCTTTACTCAGGCGAATCGCGCCGTGCTCGCCGACCCGCGCGCGGTTGCGGGTTTTCGCGCCGAGTGGAAAGAGATGGTGTATCCCATCGTCAACACCACCTCATCGGGATCGAGGATTTTCGACGTCGACGGCAACGAATACATCGACCTGGTGAATGGCTTCGGTCAGACCGCGCTCGGTCATGCGCCGCCCTTCGTGGTGGAAGCCGTCAAGGCCCAACTAGAACGCGGATTTGCGATCGGACCGCAGGCCGACATGGCCGGCAAGGTGGCCGCCCTGTTCTGCGAGGTGACCGGCAACGAGCGCATGACGTACTGCAATACCGGATCGGAGGCCGTCATGGCGGCGATGCGGCTCGCGCGCACCGTGACAGGTCGCGAAAAGATCGTGATTTTCAATGGCGACTATCACGGGCAATTCGATGAAGTCCTGGTCAAGGGCGTGCAGCGCCCCGGCGCCGAGCCCCGCTCGGTGCCCGTGGCCCCTGGCATCCCGGGCTCCCAGGTGGAGAACATGATCGTGCTCGAGTACGGTACGCCGCAGACGCTGCAATGGATCCGCGACAACGCAGAGGATCTGGCGGCCGTGGTGATCGAGCCGGTGCAGAGCCGGCACCCGAATCTGCGACCCTTCGATTTCTTGCGCGAGGTACGCAAGATCACCGAAGCCTCCGGCACCGCCTTCGTGATGGACGAGGTGGTCACGGGATTTCGCGTACATCCGGGCGGCATACAGGCCGTCACGGGCATCCGCGCGGATTTGGCCACCTACGGCAAGGTCGTCGGCGGGGGATTGCCCATCGGCGTGCTCGCGGGCAAGGCCAAATTCATGGACGCGTTGGACGGTGGTCAATGGCGCTTCGGCGACGAGTCCACGCCAGAGGTCGGAATGACTTTCTTCGCCGGTACGTTCGTACGCCATCCGTTGGTGCTTGCGGCGATGTGGTCGGTGCTCAACTACCTGAAAGCACAGGGACCTGCGCTGCAGGAAACGCTCGCCGCCAAGACCGCGAGATTGGTCGCACGCCTGAGCGAACTATTTTCGACGCGCGGCGTGGCCACGAAGATCGAAAGTTATTCGAGCTGGTTCTACTTTAATTTTCACAACGAACATCCGCTCGCCACGCTCTTCTACTATCACCTACGCCTGCGCGGCATCCATATTCAGGAAGGCTTTGCCTGCTTTTTGACCACGACCCACTCGGACGCGGATTTCGAGCGGATCTACGTGGCGTTCGAGGAGAGCCTCGACGCGCTCCAGTCCGTCGGCATCTTGGGGGGAGCCGCGCCGCCCGCTGCCGCGGTCGCGGCGGAAGCATCCGGCGCCGCCGCAGTTGCCGCTGCGGGCGGGGTTCCGGCGGTCGCCGCCGCGATGACGCCCGAGGGATCCGCGGTCAGCGGCGTGCCGTTGACCGAAAGTCAGTTGGAAATCTGGCTGGCGGCGCAGCTCGGCGACGAGGCGTCGTGCGCGTTCAACGAATCGGTGACCTTGCGCATGCAGGGGCAGCTCAATATCGACGCGCTGCAAAGCGCGCTAAACCGCGTCATCGAGCGCCACGACGCGCTGCGCGTGACGTTCAGTCCCACGGGCGAGGAGATGAACGTCGTCGCGGCGGCACCCTTCGAATTCGCGCTCACCGATCTGTCGGATCGTCCGGTCGCGCAAGCTGAGAAAGCCCTATTGGAGTTGCTCGACGAGGATGCGCGCAGCGTATTCGACCTGGTGCGCGGCCCTTGCTACCGCGGCTCACTGGTGAAACTCGCGCACGATTCACATGCCTTCGTTTTCACGGCGCACCACATCGTGTGCGACGGCTGGTCGATCAATGTGATCGTCAACGAACTGGCGGAACTGTATACGGCCGCCTGTAACGGCTCACCGCTTACGCTCGCGCCCGCGCTACGCTTCAGCGAATTCGCGCGTGCGCAAGCGGGACGCGACAAAACCGACCTCGCCCGGACCGAGGACTTTTGGGTGAAGGAATTCGCGGTGCGGCCCGCGACGCTGGAATTGCCCACCGATCGTCCGCGCCCTGGCGTCAAGTCATTCAACGGTGCGAGCCTGTGCCGGCGCATCGATGCCAAGCTGTACCAGGCGGTCAAGAAGGCCGGCGCCCGTCAAGGCAGCACGCTGTTCGTGACTCTGCTGGCGGCATGCCAGGCGCTGATGGGGAGGCTCGCCGATCAGAGCGAGGTGGTGGTGGGCGTGCCCACCGCCGGACAATCCTTGCTGGAGGACCAGATCCTGGTCGGCCAGTGTGTCAATTTCCTGCCCATTCGCGGCGTATGGACGCCGCAGACGAAGGTCTCGGAGTATCTCGCCACCACGGCCAAGCGCATTCTCGATGCGTACGAGCATCAGGAGTACACCTTCGGCACGCTGGTCCGGCGGCTGAATCTGCCGCGTGACCCGGGCCGCCTGCCGCTGGCTGAAATCCAGTTCAACCTGGAGCGCTTGCCGGAACTCATCAAGCTGCCCAACCTGACGATGGAGGTCGCTCCCAACGCCAAGGCCTACGTCAATTTCGATCTGTTCTTGAATGTCATCGAGTCGGCCGACGGGTTGCGTATGGATTGCGATTACAACACCGATCTGTTCGATGCGTCGACCGTGGCGCACTGGCTGGATTGTTATCAGGCGCTGTTGGAAGCCATCGTCGCGGATGCGGCGCAGCCGCTCAGCCATGCGTCCTGCCTGCCGGCGACGGAGCGCGTGGCGCTGCTCGAGCGAATCAACGCGACGTCGAGCGACTATCCGCGCAACGACGCCGTGCACTCCTTGATCGAGGCGCGGGCGAAGGCGACTCCGCAGGCGATTGCCGCGCAGTTCGGCGACGCCAAGTTGACCTACGCGGCACTCGATTCGCGTGCCAATCAAGTGGCCAACGTGCTGCGTGAGCGTATCGGCGGCGGGGACAAGCCTGGCAGGCTGGTCGGCGTATCGGTGGAGCGTTCACTCGACATGCTGGTGGCTCTGATCGCCGTCATGAAGGCGGGATGCGCCTACATCCCGCTCGATCCCATGCACCCGGCGGCGCGACTGCGCTACATCCTGGGGGAGGCGGAAGTCGCGGCGCTGATATCGGACGGCTCGGAAAATACGCCGCTGGTGGCCGCGGGCACGCCCATCGTGGACATGCGCCGGGACGCCGCGGCCATCGCGGCTGCCTCGCCGGCATCGCCATCGCTCAACGTCGGCGCCGATAGCATTGCCTACACCATCTATACCTCGGGTTCGACCGGCAAGCCCAAGGGCGTCGAAATTTCGCACCGCGCCGTGGTGAATCTATTGACGTCGATGGCGCGCACTCCCGGCTTGACGGCCAAGGACGTGTTCTACGCCGTGACGACGATCTCGTTCGACATCGCCGGCCTCGAACTCTTCCTGCCGCTCATCGTCGGCGGCCAGGTCGTGATTGCCGACCGTGACGCGCTCATGGACGGATTCCAATTGCTCAAGTCGCTGCAGGCAGTGTCGGCCACGGCTATGCAGGCGACACCGGCCAGTTGGCGACTCCTACTCGAGGCGGGATTCAAAGCGCCGCCAGGGTTCAAGATGCTATGCGGCGGTGAAGCCCTGCCCCGCGACCTCGCCAATCGATTGCTGGAAGGCGCGGGCGAGTTGTGGAACATGTACGGACCCACGGAAACGACGATCTGGTCATCGTGCACGCGTGTGCAACCCGGCGAGGAACCGATCACGGTGGGCGGACCCATCGCAAACACGCAGTTCTATATTCTGGATCGCAACGACCAACCCGTCCCCAGCGGAATTCCCGGTCAATTGCACATCGGCGGCGACGGCGTCGCGCGCGGCTATTACAAACGCCCGGAACTCAACGCCGAGAAGTTCCTAGCGAACCCGTTCACCGCCGGCCGCATGTACCGAACGGGCGACTCGGCGCGCTGGTTGGCCGACGGCTCGCTACAAGTCCTTGGCCGTATCGACCATCAAGTAAAGTTGCGCGGCTATCGGATCGAACTGGGTGAGATCGAATCCGTGCTGACGTCCAAGGCACGCATGAGCGCCGCGGCCGTCATACTGAGAGAGGACAGCCCCGGCGCGAAGCGGATTGTCGCATATTATGTTGAAAAGCCCGATAGCGTCCAAGAAGTAGAGGCAGTTCGCGCACTTCTTGCGGAAGAAATGCCCGAATACATGATACCGTCTGCATGGGTGCGGCTGGATGCCCTCCCGCTGTCGCCCAATGGCAAGCTGGATCGGGCTGCCCTACCGGTGCCCGATGCGATGCAGGTGGCGACGGAGGAATTCGTCGCGCCGGCCACCGCGACGGAGACGGCTTTCACGAAGATTTTTGCGGAGGTATTGAATTTGGAACGAGTCGGCGCCACGTCGGACCTGCTGAAATTGGGTGCGGACTCGATCCAGTTGTTCCAGATCACAGCACGAGCGAATCGAGCCGGCATCAAAGTCACGGCCAGACAGCTGCTCCAGCATCGTAATGCCAGAGCGCTTGGGGCCGTTGCCGATCTCGGTACCGACGAGACGGTGGCCGCGGCAGCGAATCCGGCGCTGCCGTCGCTCGGGCAATTCAAACGCAATCGGCGCACGGGCTGAACTCGTGGTCAATCATGGCTAAGCCGGCGGATAAAGTCTTCGAAGCGACCGGTGACAAGACGGCGAATAAAACCGCTGTTCACCCGGCCGGCGTCGAGTCGGTTCAAATCGACGAGCCGATGGAGCGCACGGAGTTTCCGTGTTCGGTCGCTCAGGAGCGTTTCTGGCTGCTGGATCGATTGGATCCCGGCGCATCGGCGTACAACGTCGCGGTGCGCTGGCGCTTGGAAGGCCGCGTCGCCACCGATCTGCTCGAGCGGGCATGGTTGAAGATCATCGAGCGGCATGAAGTGCTGCGCACCGTATTCCTGGAGGTCGACGGCGCGGCGGTTCAGCGTGTGATCCAGCGGGTACCGTTCCGGCTCAATGAAATCGACCTGAGTAACTTGTCGCCTGAATTGCAACAAACCGAGGGTGACCGCATCGGCGTGATCGAAGCGCGCGCACCGTTCGATCTGGCCTCCGGCCCTCTCATTCGCGCTACCTTGCTGCGTTTCTCCCCGACGGTCTCCATCATTCTGGTGACCACGCATCAAATCGTGTCGGACGGATGGTCTATCGGCGTGATGGCCCGTGAGATGGGCATCATTTATGACGCTCTGCGTAATGACAAGCCGATCGGTCTGGAGCCGCTGTCTATTCAATATGCCGACTATTCCGAGTGGCAGCTCGAATGGTTGAAGGTTCGCGGTAACGAACTCGAGACCGCGTACTGGACCAAGCGGCTCGCGGGGATCAAGCCGTTCAGAGTACTGCCCGATCATGCGCGTCCCGCGATGCCGACCACCAATGGCGCAATCGCCTCGCGGGTCTTTCCACGGGATCTCACCACTCGCGCCCAGGCCATGAGCGCCGAGCGGGGTGCGACCTTATTTGCGGCGGCATTTGCCGCCTTGTGCGCGACACTGGCTCGCTTCACCAACGAGACTGAAATCGTCATCGGCACCCAGGTCTCGAGCCGCGATCAGATCGAACTGGAATCGATGATCGGTCAATTCGTCAATTCGTTGATTTTGCGCAACGACTTGAGCGGCAATCCGACCTTCGGCGCCATCGTCGATGGAGTGCGCGAGACCATCGCCCAGGCTCTCGAGCATCGCCACATACCGATCGAAACCCTCTTAGGAATGGTCAAGAGCGAGCGCAGCGACGCAAATACGCCTCCCATCTCGGTCAATTTCATCTTTCAAAAGACCTTCATCCAGAACACGACCTACACCGACCTTGCGCTGATCGACATGCCGTCGCTGCCCACGGGCGCGATCTACGATCTGAATCTGTTCATGGTGGAACGACCCGATGGCTGGCGCTTTTCATGTCAGTACAACACGGACCAATTCGAAAGAGCGACCGCCGACCGTCTGTTGTCCTACATCGAGCGGCTGCTCGACAGCGGCGTTAGGAACCCGTCCCTGCGCCTGTCTGAGTTGACCCTGACGTCGCCGGACGAGGCCCGTCAGCTACTCGCCGCGGCCAACGACACCCGTACGTTGTACCCGCGCGATCTGTCGTTGACGCAACTCTTTGAAGCCCAGGTGGACCGAGCGCCCGATGCGGTCGCGATGATTTGCGGTGACCGTCGCTTCACCTTCACGGAATTGAATGCGGCGGCGAATCGCTTTTCCGCCTATCTCCGTCAACAGGGCGTCGCGCCCGGTGCGCGGGTTGGCGTCTGCCTGCCCCCGTCCAGTGCTGTTCCCATCTGCATTTTGGGAATACTCAAGGCGGGTGCGACCTACGTGCCCCTGGAGCCGAGCGATCCGCCACGACGCCGCGCTGACATGATTCGCGCCTCAGGCGCGACGGCGGTGGTCGGCCAGCGACCGCACCAGTCGCCCTCGACGGACGTTCCCGTGCAGTTCATCGACGTGGAATTGGCACTGGCTTTCGGCAAGGAGGTGCCGCAAGCGCATTCGTCGGCCGTGCCGTCGAACGCCGAGGCCATCGCTTGCACCCTTTATAAGTCGGGTGCCGACGACGCGTCCCGGACCATCGACCTATCGCATCGGAATCTAACGAACCTCATCTATTCCTTGGCGAAGCGACCCGGCGTCTCGGACCGCGATATCGTGGTAACCACCTCGCCACTGACCACCAGCCGTGCCGCGTGCGAACTCTTTCTGCCGCTCATCACCGGCGCCCGGCTGGTGGTGGCGCTGGACAAGGATCTGGCCAACGGCCGCGCACTGTTGCAGTTGCTGCAGCGCTCGGGCGCGACTCTCATGTACGGCACGCAGCGGATCTGGAGCGGGTTGCTCGAAGCCAATTGGATCGGCTACCCGGCCCTGAAGATGCTGTGCTCGGCCACCGAGCTTGGCAGCCGACTGGTGGATCGCTTGTCAGCCATGGGCGGCGGCGAGTTGTGGTCGCTATTTGGCGTGCCGGAGACTGGCATCTGGTCGGCAACTCGCCTCATCAAATCCAAAGAGGCGGCCGGCACGCTGGGGTCACCGATCGCCAATACATCGCTGCATGTGCTGGGACACTCGCTGCGGCCCACGCCTGTGGGCGCCGTCGGAGAGTTATATGTGGGCGGCGATGGCCTCACCGCCGGCGCCGTCGCCCGCTCTATCAGCAGCGAGTCGGGCACCAAGCTTTCTCCAACGGGCAGTCTGGCCCGGCTTCTCGCCACCGGCCAGATTGAATACTTGGGCCGCACCGACGATTGCTTCGTTCATGATGGCTCATGGGTGGATCCAGCAGAGATCGAACGGGTACTGCTGCGGCATCCGCTGGTCGCACAAGCCGGGGTTGCGCCGTCCAAGGATACCGCCGCGGACTCGAGTATCGACGCATTCGTGGTGCCGCGCGGAACCGCCGGCGAAGCGCCGGTCGATGAGGCGGGTTTGGTGGCGGATCTGCGAAAATCGCTGGCCGAATCCCTCCCCGTACACCTGCTGCCCTCCTCGATCGTGGTTCGTGACTCCTTGATCCATACGCGCGACGGGGCTGTCGATCGACGCTCGCTGCACGTAGCCAAGGGCCGCCTGAATCGCGTGGGACTAGAACAGCACAGGCCGACCGGCAAGACCGAGGAACAACTGGCGGCGATATGGGCTTCCATGCTGGGCATCGATGGGGTGGGAGCCCAAGATAATTTCTTCGAGCTGGGTGGGCATTCGCTGCTGGCCGCACGCATGTTGACCCGGGTCGAGCGGGAGTTTGGGCGGCGCATCAAACTTGCGACCTTGTTTCTCGCTCCCACGCTGCGCGAGTTCGCCAAAGTTCTGACACAAACCGACTTGCGGGAGTTCGATTTCCGGCAAGTGGTCAAAATTCAAGCTCATGGCTCCAAGCGGCCTTTGATCGTCATCAACAATACCGGCGTCTACTATGGGTTGGCCAAAAACCTGGGGCCCGAACAACCCGTGTACTCGCTCCAGTTGTTCGATCCGTCCGTCAGAGATTCATCGCTTCCCGATACGTTGGAAGAGATCGCGAAGGGTTATGTTGAGCTGATTCGGCGCGTGCAGCCGCAGGGCCCGTATGAACTGATGGGCTGGTGCGTGGCCGGAGCGCTCGCCTTCGAGATCGCCCGCCAACTTCGGGACCACGATCAAACCGTTGCGAACCTATTCCTGATCGACTCGTGGGTACCCGGATATTTCAAGCGGTTGCCCGCCGTTCGCGCGATCATCGGCAACTATTCGCTACGCGCCCAATTGATTTTCGCGGACTGGCGGCGAGTCTGGTCCAGTCAGATTTCGATGTCGAAGTTCATCACGCAGCGCACCACCTACAAGAGGCTGGAACGCTTCTTCCGCGGCTCGACGGCCAACGCGGACGTCCTGCAGGAAGATGAAACCGCGACGCTCGAGACCTACGATCAGTGGCTGCTGGCCTACTTGCAGCGGGTGACCAATCGCTATACGCCCAAGCCTTATGAGGGCCGGGTGACGCTGCTGCGCAGCCGGTTGGAGCCGACCGGACTGCTCTTCCTGAAGGATGCGGGCTGGGGACCCTTCGCCCCGGCCGGTGTGGACATACGGTTCGTGGACGGCAATCACTTCACCATGTTCCAGGAACCCGGCGCCACTCAGATGGCCGAACACGTCGACCGCGCCCTATCCGCCAGCGCTTCCTAGGAGCCAGCCTGCCTTAAGTATTTCGCGTGAGGTGAGCCGCGCGAAATACTCAAACAGGCTCGAGCGTCAGGCGCGCTTCGGCAGCCGGCTGATGTACTCCGCGACCACGATTGGCATGGACAGTCTCACCAGCATCCCATAGACGGCCGCACCGACGACGATCAAGATCGGCAAAGCCACCGCGTCCTTGACCAGGGGTTCAAGCGCAAGGCGCAGCAACCAGACGGCCGCACCCATGGTCAGACTGGCGGCCAGCGCCGGCCCCTGCGGTGCGAATAGTGCTGCCGCCGGAATCGCGCTGCTGCGCTTCAGCAAGAACACGGAAAGCGGCAGCATGAGCAGCGGCCGTGCCGCGACGCCGATCGTCGCCGCCAACAAGCCGAATGGCGCACACACGGCGACCACGACCACGGTCGCCACCGTCTGGGCAACGGAGACCAACGCCTCTGACCGCTGAAAATTCATCGCCAGCAGCGCAGCCCCACTGATGTATTGCGTGACCAGCGGTACGCAGGTGAGCAGCATGAGCTGCGCAGGTACGACGGCATCCGCCCAGCGAGGATCGAGCCAGACATGAAAAAGAGTCGGAGTCACCGCCGCTCCGCCAATGCACAGCGGAAAACAAAACACGGTGAGCATCATGAGGATGCGGCGCAACGCCGAATCGAGGCCGACCCGATCACCGACATACCTGCGGAGTTCGACGCGGGCCACCGCATAGCGGGGCACGACCGCGATCTCCATCAGCAGATCCCCCAAGCGCGAGGCGAGACTGAAAAGACCGAGGTCGGTCGATCCCCAGAACAAACCCAGCATGACGCGGGGAATTTGCTGGCTGCTCCAACTCAGAAAGCGCGAGACTAGCGTTGGGGCCGCAAAATGCAGCAGATCGTCAAAATGACGGCGCGAAAACCCCATCTTGAACTTGAGCGGCACGGCGTACCACAGCAAGATCGTGGACGCCAATCGGGTGAGCAACGCCTGCCACACCAACGCCCATACCCCCTCTCCCATGAGAGTCAACACGAGGCCGAACAAACCACCGATGAACACGCTGCCGACCGAACGCAGCGCCAGAGGCTGAAATTGCATGTCGCGCTTCGTCGACGCGGTGGGTGCCGCGCCGAAGGCGCTCACGGCGGGCAGAATGGCCATCCAGCGCAGCATACCGGCCAATTCGGCATCGCCGAACCACACCGCGATACGGTCGGCCCCGAGGAAGACGCATACACCGACCAAGAGCGACAACAGCACATTGGCCGTGGTCATGGTCGCAAAATGCGCGTCCTCGATCTCGCGGATGGAGATCAGAGAGTCCGCCGCCGCTTCCCCCGGCACGGACTCGCAAAAGCCGACGAACACCATCACGATGGAAATCAGACCGAACGCGCGCGGGCCAAGTATCGGCGCCTGGACCGCAAATAGAATCAGCGCGAATACTTGCGAGAGCACGGTCTTGGTCGTCAGCCACGCGGTGGGCGACAATCTGCTTGGAATTTTCAACCCCTGCTCGGGTAATGGCGCATGTGATTACTCGTCTTTTTTTGATGGAGATTCACCTCCCACCACACAGTGTATCCGAGCGGACGGGTCACCCGGGAGATGAGGGTCTCAATCCACAAGCCACCGCCGATGCATCCGCCGCGGCAACAGCAGTATAATTCCCAACAATCGGGGCACGACGCGCTATAGTAAATATGTTAATGGCCAAACTGTTGAGCGGACCTCATCATTGGTCGGACCGGCCATGATTTAATGCTCATTGGTGCTGATGCGGCGCACTGCGCAGGCGTTGTTATGGGAGATTCGAGCTTGGCTAATTGGTCTTTTCCGAATTGCATTACGAGGTCCCTGCTGCTGCTGAGTCTCTTGCTGCCGAGTTTTGGCTGGGCAGTGGCGCCCGCCGCACAGCCGGCGGAGGCCGACAACCACGCCGTGGTTCAACTGGGCGCCGGAGACAGCGTTACTCTATCCGTGTTTGGTCAGCCCGACATGGCGACCACCGCGTTCGTCGCCGACGATGGCACCTTGACGGTCCCGCTCGCCGGCCCGGTCAACGTGAACGGCCTGTCGCCCTCCGAGGCGGCGCGGCGTGTGGAAAAAGCTCTGCGCGACGGGAAGTACCTGGTCGATCCGCATGTGACCATCTCGGCGGTCGTCTCGCGCAGCCAGCGGATCTCGGTGATCGGCGAAGTCAACAAACCCGGGCGCTACGTGGTCGAATCGAATATCCCAATTTTCGATCTCCTGGCGGAGGCGGGGGGAGCGACGGAAAACGCCTCGGATATCGTCTATCTGCTGCGCCCGGACAAGGACGGCAAGGAAATACGCTACGAGATCAATCTCAAGGGGCTCGCCAAGGGCAACATGCCCATCGCGGGTCAGGCGCTGCGGGCGGGCGATTCCGTTTTCGTGCCCCGCGCGGAACAGTTCTACATTTATGGTGAAGTGACGACTCCCGGCAAGTATCGCGTCGAGCCCGGCATGACCGTGATTCAGGCCATCGCGCGGGCCGGCGGGCTGACCGTCCGCGGCAGCCAACGGCGTGTGGAGATCAAACGCCTGGTGGCCGATGGTCAATACGCAACGACGAAGGCCAAGCTGGAGGAAGCGGTGCATCCGGACGACGTCATCAGAGTGAAGGAGAGTATTTTTTGAGGCCATCTAGAAAATCACCTGTATTGGCCGTCGCCGCGGTTCCCGTCAACCGGGACTACGTTGCCGCGCCGGCGGCAATACCTCAGCACTACGCGAACCCGGGACTCTCCATGGACCAAGTGCTGTCCATCATCTGGGCTTATCGGTTGCATGCCGCGGCCATCGTGGCGATCGTGGTCGTCGTTTCGGGCGTCTGGCTCAAGGTGACGCCCAAGACCTATAGCGCCACGGCGACGCTCATGGTCAATTACGAGGTGAGCAATCCATTGGTCGGTTCTCAGGCGCCGGAGAAGGGCATCTACAACTACATGGCCACCGAAGTGCAGCTCATGGAGAGCGCCGAGGTATTGCTGCCGGTGATTGAGCGCTTGCATCTACTGGAAGACCCGCACTACACGGCTGGGTACAAGGGCGATCGAAATTCGTTGGCCGAGTACGTGAAGGAAAATCTCATCAAGGACCTGGAATTCGAATCCGGCCGCGCGGGCAGTCAGCTCATCTATGTGACCGCATCGGCACGTGAGCCGAAGCTGGCGGCACAAATCGCGAACACCTTGGTGAACACCTACTTGAGCGAGGAAGTCGAACGGCGATCGGGTCCGGAAAGCGATCGGGCCAAGCGGTACTCCCAAGAGTTGGCGGAATTGAAAGCCAAGGTGAATGCGGCGCAGGATCAAGTGACCGCGTTTCGGCAAAAGGCCGGCGTTACCGACGCCGCCGCCGGCAACAAGAATGTTCAGGACGATCTGCTGACGAGTCTGGAAACGCGCCTCCAGGAGGCGCAAAACGCGCGCCGGGCCGCGGAAGTGAAGGCGGCCCAAGACCAGCGCGTGACCTCCGGAGCGGCGGCCTCAGCCACCGTTCAGGGCGTCAGAGAGCAGCTCAATTTGGAAAAGGCGCAGCTCGCGCAGATGCGGGCGACGATGGGCGTGCAACATCCCAAAGTCATCGAGCTACAGAATCAAATCGACGCGAATCAGCGCATTTTGGATTCCGAATTCAATACCTACGCCGCCGGTGCCTCAACGGATCTGACGGCCGCCCGGCAACTCGAAGCCAAGCTGGAGGCGGCAGTGGCCGAGCAGCGTGCCAAGGCCATGGCCGTGAGCCGTATGGAAGACGAAGGCACGAAGTACGTGCTCGAACTGGAGTCGGCGCAAGCGGTTTACAAGCGTGCGCTCGAGGGCTACGACCAGATCATGTTCGCCTCCGGCGCGCGCGCGACCAATATGAATCTGGTCAGCAGCGCCGTACCGCAGCTCAACGCCACCAAGCCCGACAAGTTCAAACTCTTGCTCATTGCCTTGCTGGCCGGAGTTCTCCTGGGGATACTCGGACCCATGGCGTATGAGTTGCTGTTCAATCGACGCATCCGCTGTCGGGACGACTTCGAGCGCGGTTTCTCTATCCCCGTGCTGATGGAGTTCGATCCCATGCCCGCCACCCGAGTTGCCCTATGAACGCTCAATCGCCGCAACCAAACGACGCAACGTATGTGTCCGAGAAAGACCTGCGCGCCGAGCTGATTTCGCGCTTCAATTTATCCGCGGAAGACATCGAGAAGATCTACGCGTCGATGCTGCCGACGGACCTGAGCTTCAGTGATGCGGCGCTGCGCTTGGGTTTTGTGACTCACGACGATGTTTCCGAGGCGCTTGCCGGTGCCCGCATGCTGTTCGCGCCCGAAGACTCCCCCGGCGCCGTCGAAACCGCGCTGCGAAAAATATCCTCGGATCGCCGTCTCGTCGTCCGTGACGGCGATCCGGTCACTCCGGGCAGCAAACTGATGTCGGTTCAGGATCCCTATGATCCGCGTGCCGAGAAACTTCGCGCGCTGCGCACCGAACTGCTGTTGCTCAACGAAGCCGCACGCAGTGCCAACATCGTTCCAGTGCTGAGCCCGGGCTCCAATGAGGGTAGAACGCAGCTGGCGGCTGAATTGGCTATTTCGTTCGCACAGCTTGGTCGCCGCACGCTGTTGGTGGACGCGGACATGCGCAAGCCCGGGGTTCATGGGCTATTTGGTTCGGAAAACCACTATGGGCTGTCGCGTGCGATCGCGATGGAGGAAAGACCGCATTACCATCCGGTGGTGGGGCTGCCGGCAATGCGGGTTCTCACCGCGGGGCCCGCCGCGCCCAATCCCCTTGAACTCCTCTCGGACGGACGGTTCGAGAAACTGATGTCCGATTGGCGCAAGAGCTACGAATTCATCGTGTTCGACACGCCGCCCATCTCCCAGTGCGCCGACGGACTGGCGGTAGCCACGTTGGCCGGAAGTTATCTGCTGGTCAGCCGATCGCAACATACGTCATTCAAGATGACACGCGACGCGCTGCGGCGCCTCGAAACCACCCAATCGAGAATTTTGGGCGCCGTACTGAATAATTTTTGAGTGACGCCGGTGGCGCGGTCCACCCTCGCTGCGCATCCCGCGATCTTGCACCATGCTCAAAGTCAGCCTCTGCATCGCCACCTACCGCCGCAGTGAGAAGCTCGAGGCCTTGCTGAAGGATCTAGCGGCCCAGAGCCGTATACCGGACGAAGTGGTGATCGTCGACAATGACGCCGCGGGAAGCGCTGCCGCGGTGGTGTCACGGCAAGTCGCGCACGGTACGCCGTTTCCCATTCTATACGCGATTCAGCCGCTCAAGAATATCTCGCTCACCCGCAACAAGACGGTGGAGCTTGCGAGCGGCGAATGGCTCGCATTTATCGATGACGACGAACGAGCACCGGTCGAGTGGCTTGCCCGGTTGCTGTCCGCGGCGGAGACATTCGGCGCCGACGGCATACTGGGGCCCGTCGAACCCATCGTGCCCGATACGGCGCCCGCCTGGATACGTCGCGGGCATTTCTACGATTTTCCGCGCATGCCTTCGGGAACCAAGATCCCCCCGAACCGACTGCGATTCGGTAACGTACTGCTGCGTGGCGCAGAGCTGCGCGCTCTGTCCGGTCCATTCGATCCCGCCTACGGACTCACGGGCGGCGAAGATGGCGATCTCTTGTCGCGACTCGCGTTGCGTGGTGTACAGATCGTCTGGTGCGATGAGGCCGTGGTGCTAGAACCCGTCGAAGCATCCCGCCTGTCGTTACGCTGGCTGTTGCGGCGCGCCTTGAGCGGTGGGCAGGATTTCGCCCGGCACACGTTGACGGGCCGTTATGGCGCCGTATCGACGACCGCGCGGGCCGTCTTTTTCTGCCGCGCGTTGTTGCAAGCCTTGACCGCGGCATGCCTCGCCCTCGCATCGTGGCCGCTGGGCCGTCATGTCGCCGCAAAATGGCTGATTAAACTGTCGGCGAATTTAGGTAAGATCTCCGCTTTTTCGAGTTGGCGCTATCGGGAATATGCCTGAGCTTGGCGCGGTCGAACCGGAGCTCGGCTTGAAGAAGGCGATTTTTGGACGAGCCGCGTTCGTGCGGATGTTGAGCGGAGGCGTCGCGATTCAGGCGGCGCTATCGGCCTCGAATTTCCTGGTGGGTCTATTGTTGGTACGGCGCACGCCGGACGCGCAGTATGGCTACTACGTGCTCATCACGACCGTGGTGCTGCTCTCCGCGATACTTCAGGGTGCATTCATCCAACCACCCATGACCATCCGCTTCACCCGCTCGAATGACGACGAGCGGGCGAACTTGGTCGGCGGTCTGCTGCGCGATCAAAGGCGCTTGATGCCTTTCATCATCGGGCTGTCCGCGCTGCTGCTATCGATACTGATGCTGGCGGGAAAACTCAATCTGGCGCTGGCTGCGATCATCGTCGGCGGAACTCTGGCCGTGATCGCGGGACTGCGCCGCGAATTCTTTCGCATGGTGTTGTTCATGTACCAGCGTCCGAACGATGTGCTGCGATGCGATCTGGTCTACTGCGTCGTCCTCGTTTCCGGTGCATTTCTATCGACGCTTTCGCGGCTTCCCGCCGCCGCCACGGCGCTGACCCTGTCCGTCTCCGCCTTCATCGCCGGCACACTACTGTCGAAGGCTCAGTGGCGCCACGCACCTTGGAACCGCAAGGCGCCTCTAGGCAAGCTACGCGAGATCGCGCATGAGGGCGCATGGTCATCCTTCGGTGGTGGCGTACACTGGCTGTTCAGTCAGGGCTACAACTACGTGGTAGCGGGCACCCTCGACGTGCGTGCGGTCGCGGCACTCGCGGCGACGCGCCTGCTCGTGATGCCGGTGGGCCTGCTGTCGAGCGGCGTGAGCACGCTCATGCTACCCACGGTGTCCAAGTGGACTCATCAACACAGCGCCCGCAAAATATTGACGCGCCTTGCGCTGTTCGCGGCCGGACTCGCCGCGGCCGCCGCTGTCTACCTGGTGGTGATGTGGTTGGCGCGCGACTGGATCTTCGATCGGGTGCTGCGCAAGCACTTTGCCAATCGCGATCTGCTGCTGGGTATTTGGGCGCTCATCTGCCTGGTCACGATTTTTCGCGATCAGCTACTGTATTTTCTGGTCGCCAGGGCGCGTTTTCGCTTGACTGCGATGGTGACGCTTTGCAGCGCAATCGTGTGCTTCGGTGTGAGTTTCGCCGCGATGCGCCGCGTCGGAGTGATCGGTGCGCTGCTGGGACTGCTGGTGGGTGAACTATTGAATGTCGCGGGTATCATCGTCTTTTCTCTGCGCGAGGCCCGACATCGACCGGACGCCTGAGCGCCATCAGCTTGCCGCCGCTTGAGCAGTCGATGTAACTCCGAATCAAGTCCATCGGCGCTGCGGCGCTGCCCGTCGAATCCGACCGGCCGCCGGGCTCGTCATCCGCCTCTGAGCAATCTCCGCACTTTTCGAAATGTCCGCTTCCATACCGGCAAGTTTTGCATCGCGCGCTGCTCGCGTGCGGTGCGTTTCTCCAAATTCCAAGGGTAATCTCGGCTGAAAATGCTGTGCCGCCGGGTCTGCACGGCAAAACCCAGTATGTAGGCGCGCCGCGGATGGTTGCTGGTGTTGACGCCGGCGGAATGGATGGTCCGGGAATGGTGTACGACTCCGGCGCCCGCCGGCAAGGGCACGTCCACGCAGTCCTTCATGTTGGGCGGCGCGGTAACCTCGAGACCATGGATTCGCGGATCGTTGCCGGGGCTGCGATGCGGATATAACGGACCCAGATTGCTGGCGCGTATATACCTCATGCAACCGCTGCCCACGGTCACATCTTGCAACGGCATCCAAATCGAAAGGGCCTCCAGAAAGCCCGATCCGCGCCGACTGAACGCGTCGTCCTGATGCCAGGGGGTGGCCGCACCGTTACCGGCCGGCTTCATGATCGCATGCTCGAGAATATTGGTCGGATTCGGCCCCAACAGTTGCTCGGCAATCGACCGAGCACTCGCATGCAGGTGGGTTTCGAGCAGATAGGGTTCGTATCGCGAGGGCCATAGCAATTGGGGCAGTGACAGTGCCTTATCCACGTTGTCGCGGCCCACCATGTCGAACAGGTCGCCCGTATCCCAACCGCGCCTCTCGGTAAACAAACGATCGTAAGCAACCGTGAGTGCCGCAATCTCGGCGGGCGTCGTCAGATTCTCCACGACCAGAAAACCATCGCGTCTAAAAGCGACCTTCTGCGCGTCCGTGAGCCGCACGATGGGCCGAAAGTCAGCCACGGCAGCCAAGGGACCGGGGAGCGACTCGTGCAGTCGGCTCGTCGGGGATACCTTGAAGGCTTGTTCGGCTACGGCCATTTCTACCTGCTTTACCTACACCATTAAAACTCTGTAAGACAAACCGACAGTATGTGTCAGACTACTCGGCCTTCTTGAGTTATTTAATCACACAACGTCCGTAGTGTCGCGTGATGCATGTCCAGTTCCAGAGGATTTTTAAGGACTTGACGGAAAATTTCTGGACTTTTTCCCAAGATTATGTAAGCCGCTAAAAGGCTTCAATTACAGATGTAACGCCACCGGCTGAGAAGGCGCGCCGTTGCGCTGCAAGCGGCTTGAAATCGCGGTTTGCCATGCCATTTTACTCCTTGGTCAAGCGGACGTTATCGATGTAGTAGCGATTATTCCATGCGCCGCTCTGGTCGGCGATGTCCAGCTTGTACAGAGCGGTGCGCTGCTCGGTCATCGAGGTGGTGGCGACATTCTGAGCGGGCGACACCGTATACGTGCCGGGGCCACCATTGGCGTTGTGACCGACAATGTAAGTCCCCGGCTTTACCCCGTCGCCGGTGATGAAGCCGCCCGCATCGACACCGACGCCTGAATTCACGCCGGTCACCGTCAGTGTGTTGCCGGATATCGAGCCTTTGAAGCTCGTCTTACCCATCGACAGCGCGGACAACGGAATCTTGTACGTCGCCCACTGCCCTGCCACCGGGCTCGGACCGTAGCTGTTGATATCCACGGCAGCCCAGGGATACACGTCGCCGGGGGGCAATCGCGAGATCATGCTCAAACGCCATGATTGGTTGTCGATGGTTGGCTTCAAATCGAGTGATATGTAGTCGAACGCACCGGTCTCGAGATCCCATTGCGGAACCGAGTTGCCGGAATAGGGCTGAAAGCCGCCGTATGCCTCGTAAACGTTGATGGCGATGTCGTAAGGGCCGGACTCCGGGCGGCCGCCGGTATCTTTGTAATTCACGGACACACCGTAGGAATAGTCCCCGGCCCAATCGAAGACACCGTTGCCGTAGACCTGATAGGTCGTCTGGGTCGTCTGCGGCCCTTCATTCCCATCGGTATCCACTGCGGATACGGCGTACGCATAGATAGTCGCCGCTGCGTTGAACGCCCCGTTGGTGGCGTCGGTGGCACCGTAGTCGACATAGCTCGTCGCCGTCGCCGTCGCGTAGGCGGAGTCGTTGCGATAGATTTTATAGTAGGCGATCGAGCCATTACCGGGTGTCGCGGCACCCCACTTCAACGCGATGCTGCTGGCTGTCTGGCCGGTCATGGTCAGGGCGCCCGGCGCGCCGGGTGAACCCGTACCTGTGGTGGCGCTACCCTTGATGACGACATTCGCGCTCGGCGTGGTAATGGCGGCGCCGGTGGGCTGCGACAACACGACCGCAAACGTCTTGCTGCCTGTGAACTTGGTCGAACTGTCGATGGGAATCGAAAAACTCTTCGGTTGCGCATCGCCGTCCGCCCACTGCAAGATACCTTGTACGGACGTGTAGTTCTGGCCGGCGACAGCCGTTCCATTGCTAGTCGTGTGAGTGACCTTGACGGCCCCCGTGGTGCTGCCCAAGCGGTTCACCGTGACCGTCAGGACATTCGCGGTCTGTGGCACGCTGTAACTGGATGGCATGGCCAGCGTGCTCGCTCCGGCGGCGCCTTTGATGGTGATGCTGGCCGCCGAGGGCGAGCCTAGTTGCGCACCGGTCGGCTGGCTCACGGTGAACGATAGTTGCTTGGTGCCGGTGAACGGCTTCGCATTGCTGATCGGAATGCTGATTGTTTTGGCGGCGGCGTCGCCGGCGGCCCAAGTCACCGACCCATAGGTGTTGGTGTAATCGATGTCGTCGAGTGCCGTACCCCAATGCGTGCCGTAATACGCATGCACGGCGCCCGCGGAGCCGCCGGTGCGGGTGATCGTGATTTTCAGTGTACCCGCGTTCTGCGCGACCGTGAAACTCGATGCGGACAATTGCACGCTGCCGCCCGCAGCAGCGGCATGCGCCGCGCCGCGTTCGCCGACCAAGAAGAAAACACTGAGTACGCCAACGAACGACAACACGCTTCGGAACATCGCTTTATCTCCAACCAACGAGGCTCTTGCTCGCGCCCGAATCGAACGCGAATTTGAAAAAAACAAATTTGAGAACATGCGGTCCGTCGACGGCGGATCGGATGTTCAATAGATCGTCATTTACGTACTAAAAAATTGCGCGCGCAAATGTCTTCATGTCGCGACAGCGACGTCGCTCAAAGCAGACGTAGGACGAGTACCGCGGCGCCGCGGTTTACTGAGTCGTGAACTTGACGTTGTCGATGTAGTAGCGGTTGCTGGATGCACCGCTCTCATCGATGAGATCGAACTTGTAGAGGCCGGTGCGTTGCTCCGTCATCGAAACGCTGCCGACATTCTGCGAGGGAGAAACCGTGTAGGTACCGGGGCCGCCGTTCGCATTGTGACCGGTGATGTAAGTTCCCGGCTTCACGCCATCACCCGAGATGAAACCACCCGCGTCGACGCCCACACCCGAACTGACGCTCGTCACCGTGAGCGTATTACCGGAAATGTAGCCTTGAAAGCTCGTCTTGCCCATCGACAGCGCGGATAGCGGGATCTTGTAGGTCGCCCACTTACCGGCGACGGGCGTGGGACCGTAACTGGTGACATTGACTCCGGCCCAGGGATACACGTCACCCGGAGGGAGCCGCGAAATCATGCTCAACCGCCATGATTGATTGTTGCTGGTGGGTTTCAGATCGATCGACACATAGCCGAACGAACCAGTTTCCAAATCCCACTGAGGAACCACGTTGCCGGCATACGGCTGGAATCCGCCGTAGGATTGAAATACATTGATCGCTATGTCGAAGGCGCCCGACTCCGGACCGCCATCCGTGTCCTTGTAGTTCGCGGATACACCGTACGAATAATCGCCGCTCCAGTTGAAGACTCCATTGGCGTAGGCGTTGAAGGTGGTCTGCGTCGTCTGCGGCCCCTCGTTACCCGCGGTATCCACGGCAGACACGGTGTAGCGATAAATCGTTGCCGCGGCGGTGAAGGCACCGTCGGTCGCGTTGGTCGCGCCGCTATCGGTATAAGTCGTGGAACTGGACGTGTCGTACGAAGATCCATTGCGGTAAATCTTGTAGTACGCGACGGGATTGTCACCGGCCGTCGCCGCGTTCCACGCGAGCGATATGCTATTGCCTCCCTGCCGCGTCATGACCAAGGACTGCGGTGCCGAGGGGCTGCCGGACCCATCGACGCTGCCCACCGCGGTGCCGGTGATGTTGACATTGACGGTGTTGGGCGAGCCTAAGTCCACGCCGCCGGTCGTTTGCGAGAGCGCCACGCTGAAGGTTTTGCTGCCGGAGAACGGTGCCGAACTGCCGATGGCCACCGTGAAAGTCTTGGCGCTGGCATCGCCATCCGCCCACGACAAGACGCCCTGCGTCGAGGTGAAATTCGTGCCCGCCTTCGCGGTTCCGCCGGTGGTCGCATACGCCACGCCGACCGCACCGGTGGAGCCGTCGGTACGATTCACCGTGATCGACACCTTGTCCGCGGTCTGCGCAACCGAGTACGACGATGCGCCGAACTGCACCGCACCCACGGCGGAGGACGCGTCACCCGCAATGGTCACGGTCGCCTTGCTCGGGCTACTGATGGTCGCACCATTGCCGGGCGAGGACAGCGAGATCGTGAACGACTTGCTGCCCGAAAAAGGCGTGGCGCTGCTGATGGGGCAGATAAACGTCTTTGCAGTGCTGTCCCCGCTCGCCCAAGTCAACGTACCGGAGGTGCTCGTAAAGTCCCTCCCCGCCTCCGCGGTGCCGCTCGCGGTCGCGTAATTCACGCTGATGTCGCCGTTGGTGCCTCCGGTCCGGTTGACGGTGACGGTCAGCGCGCCGGTCCCTTGCGTGATCGCGTAAGTGGCTGCCGACAGATGCAAGGTGCCCGCGAAAGCCGTCTCGGAACCGGAGATCGTCACGGTGCTCGTGGCCGGCGAGCCCAGAATCGCGCCGGATGCCGGATCCGACAAGCTGACCGCAAATGATTTGCTGCCGGAAAAAGGCGGGGTATCGGCAATCGGTATCAGGAAGGTTTTCGATGACGCATCACCATCCGCCCATGTGAGAGTGCCGCTTGCGGCCGTAAAATCGCTTCCGGCGACGGCGGTTCCGCTGCTCGTCGCATAGTTCACACTGGTGACCCCACTGGAAGCCGTGGTACGAGTCACCGTGACGATCACTTGATTCGAACTCTGCGCAACGGCATATGCCGTTGCCGAGAACTGTAGGCTGCCCGCTGAGTTCACCGCATTGCCTGAGATGATCACGACCGCGGTGTCGGGGCTGGCGATTTGCGCCGTGGCGCTAGGATCGGTCAGCGCTACCGTGAAGGATTTATTGCCGGTGAAGAGCGTCGCACTGCTCACCTGCACGACGATGGTCTTGGACGAGGAGTCACCCGCCGCCCACTGCAGTGTGCCGCTCGTGGCCGTGTAGTCGTTGCCGGCAATCGCGGTTCCATCAACCGTCGAGTAATCGACGCTCACCGCGGCATCGGCGGAGCCCACTCGTAGCACGGTCAGCGCCACTGAACCGGCGCTTTGAGATATCGAATAACCGGCGGAGGAGAACAACAGCGGATCGGGAACCGAGGCGGTGGCCGTGCTGCTAGCCGCAGTGCTGGACGTGCTGGAAGTACTGCCGGACGTACTGACCGAGGTACCCGAGGGGGCACTGGTGGAGTCGGTGGCATCGGAACCCGAACTGCCGCCACAAGCCGCCAAGGCGAGAGCTCCCATGAATACTGCCGTCTGGAGGATTTTTCTTGTGGGGGTCATCCAATCCATCTTCCAACCTTCGTCTTTCGTCAATCGAGTGTCCCGATGCCATCACCTTGGACGCATTAAACCGCGCCGCGCGCTCGATGAGAAACTGTCGGTAATTGAAGACGCTCATGGCGGGTAGACCGTGACGTACGTCATATGTCGCCATATGCAGACATATGGGCACATGAACCGGGCGGGCTGTTTTAGGGTGACCCTACGCCCACGAGTCTGCTGGCAGCCTGACGGAATTATGGACGGCCGCAGTAGGCGAATCATAAGTCCGAAAGGCTGCCAGGTATCAGCCAGCCGGGCCGGTCCCGGGTCAAGACCGCTTCAGATCAGGCTAGGCCGAAGCCCGTCAAGCGCTGACGAATCATGCGCAGATAACGTCGATGCCAGTGATTGGCGGCTCGGGCCTCGCTCCAATCGATCATGCTGTCATTCAAGTCGTAATGGCCGCGCTGTCCCTGAGGAACATTACCCGTCTCGACCGCCCGTACCAACTCCGGAAGGCGTCGGTAGAACTCCTCCGAGCGATACGGCGGATGCAACGACCACATTCCCGGCGCGCTGCCGACGAGGTCGATGCGGAATAATCCGCTACTATGCAGGGTCTTTGACATAACGACCTCGGCTTCACGCGCGAGCGGCGGATTACCGAGCAACAGCGATTTGAGACGCTGCTTCGGGCTGGGAGCCAAACGCGGAAAGGTTCCCAGAGTCTGCTTGAAGCGATTGAGATCGATCATGAATGCCCGCGTGCTGACGTGGGCGTGGCGGTAGGCAAGATCGGGCAACCCCTCCCGCGTGGCGTTGAATCCCGCCTCGGCCTGATGGCCGAATATCTCGCCCCCCGCGCACGGCGGTCCCGGGAACGGTGCGGTCACCAACACTTCCGGGCGCTTTTCCATACAATCAATCGCTTCCTGCATCCATGTCTTGCTGCCGCCGCCGAACATCATGTCGCCGTCGAAATGCATCACGTATCGGGCGTTCGCGATGTACAGGCCAAAAAAATACGAGTAGAACGGACCGCCGTCCCACGCTTTGATAGGAATGGAATTCTTACCGAAAAAGTACTGAGCGACCTCGCGCCTCATCGAATCGGAATAGTCGACGTCGGCGACTTGAAGCTGCGGATAGGTTTTGCGCGCATCGTCGATGAGGCGCCGCAGCTTCGTCAGGCTCTCTTGGAAGTTGGCGCCGCGGTAGCGTCCGGATTTACTCTGATGGGTATCGATCGTCACGACTAAGCGATCGACCATCGGACCCCAAACTCGGATTTGATGCGGCAGCAAATGCTCGACGTGCCGCACATCCATCGGATAGGTGCTGATCTGCGCCACGGTGCCTTGTCTTGGAGTCATCTACTACCCGGTCCTGAAGTTCACAATACCCACTCGATTGGCGTTGAACGCGCGGATCATCAGGTGGTCGCTCGACCCATGAGGTTCCTCGGAATCGGCTCAGCCGCGCACAGTGTATCACCTCGATACGGGACGCTCGTTAGACGTGGTTAACACAATGACCGCACGCGTACTGCACCCCAGCACTCTGTGCGAATCGTGGGCGCCATCATGGGATATGTGGCGCCCTTTTGCTAACCTCCACGCGGGTTTTTGGAGATTCCAACTTGAATTTAATGCTGCGGCTGCTGCCCCTGTTGTGCGTTCCTCTCATTGCTTGCGGCGGAGGTGCGGAGTCGTCCCATACGGCGGCCACCCCTACGGACACGGCGGCCTTCAGTCACTCGGTGGCGTTCGATGCGCACTTGCTGGTGGACCAGTTCGGCTACCGGCCGGGCGACGTCAAGGTGGCGGTGATCCGCAATCCGCAAGTCGGCTACGACAGCGCGGCGAAATTCACGCCAGGCCCCAAGTACCAGGTGCGGCGCGCGGCGGACGGCACCGTGGTGTTCGCGGGCACTCCCACGGTATGGCATGGCGGCGCCGTGGACACCTCCGCGGGTGATAACGGCTGGTGGTTCGATTTCTCGCCGCTGACCACCCCCGGCAGCTACTTCGTCTTCGATATCCAAAGAAACGTTCGCTCGGCGACATTCAAGGTCGATCAACAGGTCTACAAAGAGGTGTTGAAAGCCGCCATGCGGATGTACTACTACCAACGCAGCGGTATCGCCAAGCAGCCACCCAACGCCGCTTCCTGCTGGATCGACGATCCCGCGTACATCGGCCCCAACCAGGATACCGAGGCCCACGACATCACGGACCCGGACAACCCGGCGAAATTTCGCAATCTATCGGGCGGCTGGTTCGACGCGGGCGACACCAACAAATATGTGACATTCGCTGCACAACCGGTTCACCAGCTACTGACGGCGTACCAGGAAAACCCGGCCGTGTTCACCGACGACTTTGACATCCCGGAGTCGGGAAATGGTGTGCCGGACGTGCTGGACGAGGTCAAGTGGGAAACGGATTGGTTGAAAAAAATGCAATATGCGGATGGCAGCGCCGCATTGAAAGTCGGCGAAACCGTGTATGCCTCCGCCTCGCCGCCGAGCACCGATCGCAACACGCGCTACTACATTCCAAGCTGTACGTCGGGCACCATCGCGGTCGCCGGCATGTTCGCGCATGCGGCCTACGTGTTCGGGACGGCTCCTTCCTTGGCGGCGGAAGCCGCTGAGCTGAAGTCACGCGCGATCGCCGCCTGGCACAACTATCAGAGCATCACCCCAAAGGAGACGCATTGCGACACCGGGGTCATCCACGCGGGCAACGCCGACTGGGACGCCGATGCGCAAAATGCGGCAGCGGTCACGGCGGCGGTATATCTCTACGCGATCACGGACGACGCCGACTACGACGCGTATGTGAAGACTCATGTGCGGGAGGCAAAGCCGTATCACGACACGGGTTGGTCTCGGTACAATCCCGAGCAGGGCGAGGCACTTCTGTTCTATACCACCCTGCCCCATGCGGATCCCGCGCTGCGCGACACGCTACGCAACGACAAGCTCGGCGATTCGCGCTCGGGCAACAAGATATATGGCTTTCACCCCGACGATGATTTGTACCGTGCCTTCCTGAACGAGGGTCAATATCACTGGGGGAGCAACAATCCGCGTGCCGGATATGGCAACACCAACGAGGACATGATTACCTACAAGATCGCGGCCGACGGCACCGCGGATTTCAGAACTCGCGCGCTGGAGACGCTGCATTATTTTCATGGCGTCAATCCCTTCGCCATGGTGTACCTGAGCAACATGCAAGCCTATGGAGCCACGCGCTCGGTCAATGAAATATTCCACGCCTGGTTCGCTCACGGTACAAAATGGAGCGATGCGCTGACCTCCGAATGTGGACCCGCTCCCGGGTATGTTCCGGGCGGCCCTAACGCCCACGCATCGAACGACGTGCCGAAATACCTCGCCCCGCCCTCCGGTCAACCGCCGCAGAAGTCCTACAAGGATTGGAATGTCGGGACACCGGAGAACTCGTGGGTCATCAATGAGCCGGCGATCTACTATCAGTCTGGATACGTGAAGCTGCTGTCGAAATTCGCGCGGTGACCAATCGCGCTTTCCACCAGCCTGTCCAACTCGATCCATGACGTAGCGCACGGTTTGCGCGGCACCGCAGCCTTGTACGCGGGCGTCAAGTGATTCAGACTTGACAATATTCCACGTGGTGCAAGCGTATGGCGATCCTGACCAGCTTACTGCTGATTTCCTTGAGTACACCCGCCGTGATCGCGTGTTCCTACCTCGCCGGCCTGACGCTCCTATCGGGCAAACCGAAAAGCCCCCGTCCCGCGTCGATGAGCCTGCGTTTCGATTTCGTCATACCGGCGCATAACGAGGCATCGATCATCGAGCGTACGATCGCAAGCATGAAGACCGTCGACTGGCCGCTCGATCGGTTCCGTGTCTTGGTCGTCGCCGACAACTGCACCGATGCTACGGCGCAAGTCGCGCGCGGCGCCGGTGCCATCGTTCTGGTCAGAAACGATCCCTCGAAACGCGGCAAAGGCTATGCGCTGCAGCATGCCTTCCGCGCCAGCCGGGATGAACATTGGGCCGACGCGGTGGTCGTCGTCGATGCAGATTCGGAGGTCTCCCCAAACATCCTGGCGGCGTTCGCCGCGCGCCTCGAATCAGGCGTGAACGCCGTGCAATCGCATTATGGCGTGCGCAACCCGATGGTTTCGTGGCGTACGCGCCTCATCACCATCGCCAAAGGGTCCTTTCACATCGTGCGTTCGCGAGCTCGCGAACGGCTCACGCTGTCATGCGGAATCCGCGGCAACGGGTGGTGTGTGACGCACAGGCTCTTGGGGGCCGTGCCCTACGATTCCTTCTCGCTCACCGAGGATGTGGAATACGGAATCGCCTTGGGCCTCGCCGGCTACCGGGTTGCCTACGCCGACGAGGCGCATGCCGACGCGGATATGGTTTCCAGCGAGGATATAGCCCGCAAGCAGCGTCAGCGCTGGGAGGATGGGCGCATAGCCCTGATTCGCTCCAAAACCCTCATCCTGCTATCCGAGGCGGCACGACGACGCAGCGCCCTATGCTTGGATCTCGCTCTCGATTTGCTGGTGCTGCCGCTGTCCTACGTCACGATGAATGTCATCGCGCTGGCGCTGCTCGCCGGCGCCGGCTATTGGCTGCATCTGAGCTCGCTCAACTACGTATGGATAGCCGTCTGCTGTACAGCGTTCCTGGTGCTCTATGTATTTCGTGGGTGGCAGCTCAGCGGCGTGGGCGCGCAGGGCATTTGGGATCTCGCCCGTGTGCCTTGGTTCCTCGTGTGGAAACTTTTATTGAACTTGCGGCGGCGCGATCCGAAGGAATGGGTCCGCACCAAGCGCGAGAACATCTGACGGCAATTTCTCCGCGTACTACCGGATGCCCTAGCGATCTCGCCGTCGTGACGGCGCCCATGAGCCAGACAGGCTGCTAGCCGACGAAATATTCCTTCAACCGATTATCGAGAAATGCTCGAGCGCTGCTGAAGGTCGCCAACGTCAGGACGGTGAAGCTGAAGCCCAGCTGTAGCCAGTAGCTTTCGGACAAGTTGCCTATCGCCTGCTGAAAGAACAGGCACAAATACAGCACTCCCTGGTTGCGATCGAAGCGCATGACCGCCAACGATTGCCTGACGAACGTGATGAGATAGCCGATCAGGCCGATGAACCCGATGAAACCCAAGTCGCTGACGACTTCAAGATAGCCGTTATGGGACTCGGTCGGATAGAAATTCATGCGGTCGAGGAAGACGTAGGAGGGAGAGCTCGGCACCGGTCCCACCCAGAAGGCGCCGTAGCCGGAGCCCAGCCAGGGACGCAGTTGTATGTGCTCCTTCATGATGGCCCAGATTTCGCTGCGGTTTGAGAACGTCAGGTCTTTGCCGAACATTTCGGCGATCGGCGTGAGCAGCGCATCGAGCCCAGGGACCACCCGCAGCACGGCAACCGCGTACACCACCACCACCGTCGCGAAAGTGCCGACGATGTATGGCATCCAACGCCGGAAATTACCCGGCAAAAACAGCAGAACGCACATGAATACGAACGTCAAGCCGGTTGCGAGAAACGCCGAGGAACTGCGAGACAGCACGATGCATAAACCCGCGACGAACAAGCCGAACGCTGAGATCCATAATTTGGTCTCCTTGGTGAGAAACGCATGAAGCCAGAATACGGCGGTGATGCTGGCCAGTACGCCGAACTGATTCTTCTGATAGGTCAGACCGCGCCACGCGTTCTTCAGCGACACATCGTCACCCTGTTCGATGGCGATGTCGGGGAAGACGATCCCATATAGAAGCGACGCGACCAACAGCAAGGTGATGATCGGCCGCACCACGTTCTGAAATCGATGCGCGGACCATCCGACCAGCACGAATGCGTAACAAACGAGCACGATCGAGGCGAGGGTGGCGACACGCGCCAGCGTTGCACTGGGATCAATCGACCACAGGAAACTCGAGGGAATCAGAATGAGGCAAAAAAGAAAGAGCTTATTCGTGAACTTCAGCAGCAGCCAGGAGAGCGCGCCCCGCCACAAGATCATGACGCCGCTGCCGGCGATCAATAGCAGCTTTATGGATCGATAAAGAACATTGGGCTCGCCAGTATATAAGCGGTTGAAACTCCCAGTGAAGTCCTCCGGCGGCACGATCAGGTACACGATGGAGAACCAAATCACAGCGGCAATCACCAGCGATCCCCGTTCGTCGTTGACCCATCCGTGCACCGCGCCGAGGCCGCGGCTCACACTGTATTTTTGGAGCGGCTTGGCGGTGCCCGTGCGCGTCGCCAAGGGGCGGGGGTTGTTCCCAGGAGATCGGTTCATTCACTGAGCATACTCGGTGGCGTGTATCCAATTCTACAAACCCATCACGCCCAAGGCGGTGGTGTGAGCGATGTCACCCGCCCGTGTCTGGGTGCCCCGCGCTTGGATGCCCAACTACTCGGGCCGCACTCAATGGCAGACAATTACTTTGTAACTTCTTGATATTATGCAAAAATGAAAACCCTATGCAGGGCTGGATGCGGCACTCCGGCGCGCCACCACCCAGGGTCGCACTTGCCCGCATTCGTAAGAAAAATCCGAGAAAACCGAGGTTCGAGTATGGTGTTATGCTAATTTCGCGGTTCGCACGTTGAAAGTCTCATGCATCAAAATAGTGGGCAGGCATCACCGCCATGATTGACTCTTTCGACGCTACCGTCTTCTCCCGGCGTCACACCGTGCTGGCGCTGTCCGCGCTGTGGGTGTTCGCCCTGCCCAATCATGTCATGGCGCAGATATCGGCGAATCCCTACGTTTCGGCTCAGTTCGAACACGATTCGAACGTGTTCCGGGTTCCCGATTCGGCCGTTGCCACGCAAAATTATGGCGGACCACAACTGAGCGATAACGATCTTCGATATATCGCGGGCGTCGAAGGCACGTATTTGTGGAGCGAGCAGAAGCTCTCCGCCACGCTCGAGGGGCGCAAGATCGACTACGATCACTTCACGTTCCTCGATCACTCCGAATACCTGGCGAACATCAATTTGGACTGGAAGCTGGCGAGCCTCTTGGATGGCCTGTTGCAATTTCGTCAGGAGCATCTGGCGGCATATTTTGCGGACGAGCAGAGTCCTGGCCTCGAAGTGAATACCGACCGGAACATCGTCGCGAAGCTCAATTTAAAGGTCCGTACCGACTGGCGGCTGGAAACGGGGGTCAACTTCCACACCTATGACTCGCCGCTGCAATTTTATCCGGATTTTGCGGAGCACGAAGTCGGCAGCCATCTCGGAGTGAGCTACCTTGGCGTGTCCAATCTGACTTACGGGGTCGCACTCGACCACATTTCCGGTAAATTCACCACCGGTACCGCAACCAATGACACCGGCGTGGGGCCCTACCGACAGTCGAGCGCGGGCCTCCAAACGACCTACCTCATCACCGGGTTGACGACGCTGGACGGCGCCTTGGGCTACACCCGGCGCGACCAGAGCGGCAACGAGCAATCCGTTGGCACCGTCACCGGCCTATTCAAGTATAAACGACAGCTCACCGGTAAGACCTCCCTGACGGCGCAGTTTCAGCGAGCGTTCTACAGCTATGCGGCCTCGGCGGGCTCGGAGATCGATTCGACGGGATCGGTGGGTGCCGACTGGCAGGCGACGTACAAGCTTGGGGTGGGCATCAAATTCGCTTACACACGCACCACCTTCGTCGGCCAAGCGATTCCGGGCTCGACGACCGAGGGTCGATTGGATCACTCACCGGCCGAGACCTTGAATATCACCTACCAGGCATTGCGAAATTTGCAGATAAAAGGCTACTTCAATGGGCAGCGCCGCAGCTCAAACATTTACTACGACACTTACCACGACACCACCGTCGGCATCCAAGCGACCGCTCATTGGCGGTAGACCCATCATGAGAGGCTAGCAGCCCGTCTGACTCATGATGCGTCTACCGCGCCGCCCATGAGTCGCCTAGGTCCCCGACGTCGACGAGGTCATCGTGGACATGTTGATGACCCAGGGGTCGTTCAACAAGGCCGATGCATTGCTCTGATTGCAGATGGCGATCGCCCCGTTCCAGTCGAGGAAGCCGACGACATTCGGTAACGAGGCCTTGATGTTCTTGATGATCGCGGTGTTGTCCAACGAATCCTTCGCCGCGGTCCCGGATTTTGCTAGACCGATCTCCGGGAAAATGAGCGGCTTACCCGATGCCACCAGTTCGCTATACATGTTCCCCTCATTGACATCCGCCACGATCTTCGACGGGTCGTCGTAAATATCCATGCCGACGATATCGACGTAGTCGGCACCGGGGTAATAATCCATGTACCCGCCATTTTGCGCATTGACGTTGTAGATCCATAGCACGTTCTTGAGACCCTTGGTATTCATCATGTAGTCATGCATGTCCTTCCAGACCGCGATGAAATCCGCTGAATTCTCCGCCCCGTACCAATTCCAATTGCCGTTGAGTTCGATGAATGGCCTGAACAGGACGACATGGCCCGAATCGGTGAGCGTGTGCAGGGCGGCGGCATAGGTATCAAGTTGCGTGTGCCACTGCTTGTAGGCCGCCGAGGTGTGATCGGTCAACTGATGGAAGCCGCTGCTCGGAATACTCTTGGCTTCCGGTTGACCGCTCGTGTTGTAACTGAAAGTCGGATCGTTGCTGTACAGTGACAGCATGACGAGACCGCCCTTCGACCACCACTGGTTTGCCAAGGTGTTCGTCACATTGACGTCGTAGGCGTAGGAATTCGTGGCGTAATTCAGAACAAGACCGAGAATCGCCGGATTGACGCCGGTCTGACTGACATCCGGAGTCACGACATCCATTGGCTGCGTGGAACTCGTCGAATCTGAGTTCCATATATCCGCGTGCTGTCCCGACAGTACCCGCTGACCCGTCCCCTTGTTGAGACCGCTCAGATAGCTCTCGAGCGCCGCGGCATTGCCACCGGACGACGCCCCGGACGGCGTGATGGTGACGATGGCCGTCGCGGGCGATCCCACCGTGACGCCGCCCGTCGGCGTCGACAACCCCACCTTGAAGCTTAGGGAAGACGTGATGGTTGGCGAATTACTGATCGCGACCGCGAATGTCTTGGCGGTCGCATCGTTGGCTGCCCACTGAAGTGTGCCGGTGGCATTCGTATAATTCGTGCCTGCGACCGCGGTACCAGCGACGGTCGTATAAGACACGCCCACCGCGGCGCCGACGTTGCCGGTGCGCGTTACGGTCACGGTGAGTGACCCGGCATTCTGCGCGACACTGTAAGTGGCGGCTGAGAGCTGCAGGCTGGCCGCCACCGGTGCGGGTGCGGGCGTGGGTGTTGGTGTTGGTGTTGGCGTGGGCGTCGGAGTCGCGGTTGACGAGGGCGTCGTCGCCGGCGTGGATGTTGGCGTCGACGTAGCAGTCGTTGTCGGGCTGGCCGCGCTGGCCGTAGTGACGGCGGCGACAACGGGTGCCGTGATTGCGGTAGTGAATGCCGACGACACGGAGCTGGTCACGCTTTGCGCCGTCGAGCTCGCGCTGACGACGGCGGCACTGGCGGTTCCGGCGGATGCACCGGACGTTGCAGTCGTTGACGATGCGGTCCCGCTGGAATCGCCACCGCCACAGGCCGACAAAGCGAACGCGGCCACCATCGAGGCAGCCACTGCAAAAGTGGATCGACGTACGAAGTTGCTTGCCATAAATAGCTCCCTCTCAACGTTGTCTTCGGTCCGCGTGACTCTTGCGGTTGCAGAACTCGTGAGTTCCGCCAATCAGGTTTTTCACCTGGCATGGAAGCAATTTGAGGGGGTGCGACGAGCGCGTAAATCTGTCTCCCTTTTGAAACGTCGCCGCGCACAGACAGCAAACACGGATCTGTTCGGCATTCAGGAGGGGCGAGGATGACTGCGCGTCGATGGGCGGATATCCGCCACCGACGACCGCGCATTTTTCTTGCGATTGGTGTGATGTCGCTCACGAAAGCGGCATCGAGAGCGAAATGCTCGTCGGTACGCGCGGCTAATGCCGAGCGTCAGCGAACTATGAAAATTGCGAACCAGCGCACACTGGCTGCTGGCGACGAGATGATTGCAGACCGCCCGATTCGGTCAGATCAGAGGCGCACCCAAGAGTAGCCGTGCCGCGTAACCAGACGCCAACACCGCGATCAGCAGCGCGACCGCCGCTGTAGCGAGTAGCGGCCGTTCCCGAAATCGCAGCCGAAGCTCGGGAAAGGCCAGGATGACGGCCACCAGGATCGCCATGATCGGCCAGTAGTAATAGCGTACATCGGTGGCCACACCGAAGAGCAGGTAACTTGCGGAATACAATAGCCCGGAAATCAGCGCCAGACGCGCGAATGACACCGTCGCAGGCATTGCCGAAGAAGCCCGCAGGAATGGCAGCGCGCAGAGGCCGATAGTGAGCCATGACACCGGCCAGAAGAACGGATTCTTACGCACATAGTCCAGGTGGATGTCATGCGCGGTGATCGTGCGCGGGCCGTGGGGTTGTAGCACCCCCGATTTGGAAAACCTGAAGTGGAGGGATGGCACTAGAAAATAGATGGAAGAATTGAACATGCTCAGCCGCTGCGCCGCATACTCCCAAGGATGTTTGAGGATCGCCTCGCGCCACAAGACATTGCGTTGCGCCACCCGGGTGGCATCGCGACTATCTAAATTAGCGACGTACTTGAGCTGCGGGCGCAGGGCTGCGCACACGCCCCAAGGGCTGAACGTGTCCCACCAATAGGGGGTGTAGCAGTTCTCGAGAACGGCGATCGGCGGCGCATCGGCATCGATCAGCGCAGTGTCGCCAGACCGCACCTCGATCCCCACGAGGTCGTAAATTTGCAAGGATTGCAGAGGATCCTCTTGCCTTGCGCCGATCAACCGATGGTTGACGAAGTTGGCTACCGGAACCGCTGCCAGTGCCACCACCGCGGATAACAGCACCATTTTAACGTAGCCCGAGCGGCGGCCGGCGGCAAGCAACATGAAAAGGAGCGGGCCCAGCGCGAACACCGCATTCGTCCGGACCAGTGCCCCGTACGACAGTAGGATAACGGCGATGAGCACGCCCCACCAAGGAATAGTCTTACGCACCAGCAAAAACCAGCAGCACAGGCCGAACGCGGCGATGAAGGCGGACGCCATCTGGACATCCTTCACCACGATCTTGTCGTAGGAAAGAAACAGCGGAAACGCCCCGGCCGCCAGTAGTAGCCACGCCCTCTTCGGCATGTTGGAGCGGTAACAGGCGTCGGCCATCAAGCCGAAACCCAGCCAATGCAACGCTTGCTGCAACACCAACAATGAACCGGACTTTCCCGTGAGGCCGATCAACCACGACCACAGCAACGCCATGATGGGCGGGTGCCAGTCACCATATTGGTGGCTCATGGCCTGGCGCAATTGCTCGGCGCTGTCGTCTATCAACTCGCCCGGAAACGTCGCCACAATCTGCAGCGAGAACAGCAGGAGCGCGGCCACGGGGAACAGGAATCGGCCTCGTTTGGCCATCGTCGACGCCATATCCGACGTCATCCCGCCCGGCTGAGAATCGTCGGGCGGGCGAAGTTCAAGATCTCACGTTCGAATGCCAGCCGCTGCTGATGCACCAAGGAGTCGAGAATGAGTCCGATCGCCATGAACACCACCGCAAGAATTTCTATCCCGGTGGCGAGCACGGCGAGCGGCACGTGATAGATGTACCGATAGGTGATCCAGTCATGCATCACCGGAACTCCACAGGCGAGTCCCGCGATGAAAAATACGAAGAACACGCCCGAAAAGAATTGCAATGGCCGGTAGTGCCGAAGAATTTGCATGATCGACCAGAGCACCTTGGCTCCGTCGGAAAATGTGTTGAGCTTGGAAAAGCTACCGGGAGGGCGATCCTTGTACTCGACCGGAATTTCCACGATTCGAAAACGTTTATCCAAAGCGTGCAGCGTCAGATCGGTCTCGATCTGGAAACCGCCCACCAATATGGGGTAATTCTTGACCAATCGCCTACTGAGCACCCGATACCCGCTCATGATGTCCACCAGATGTGAGCGGAATAGGATATTCACCAGACCTTGCACGAGTCGGTTTCCCAAGCCGTGCAACGGCCGTTTGTTCTCCTTGCCGTAGTGGCCCTGGCTGTGGCGATCACCCACGACCATATCGGCCTGATTGTTCAGAACCGGCGCTAGCAGGTCGCGCACACGCTCCGCGGGGTAGGTCATATCGGCGTCGGTCAACACATAGACATCGGCATCGACATCGATGAACGCGCGTCGGACCGCGTTGCCCTTACCCTGTAAGTTCTCGGTAATGACCTCACCGCCGCACCGCAGGTCCCTAAGGGTCTGGGCCGCAACCTCCAGGGTCGCATCTCGCGAATTGTTGTTGACCACGACGATCTTCGCCTCGGGGAGGGCGCGATGAAAGGCTTCCATCGTTTGACGGATCGTCAGTTCCTCGTTATAGGCCGGCAATATGATGGCGATACTGCGCGTTTCTTCGCACATAAGAACTTCCTGTTAAAGTGATTCAACTATAGTTGAACTTTCGGGTCGCGCAATGCGCCGGGTGGTTCATATGTCATATCGGTGGGGCGCAAGAGCCGCCCCCCCGTTGAACCGAATCCCGGCGTCATCCACAGCGTAGGCCCGACCGAGTCATTGATGGATCTTCATGCAGTTAAAACCGGCAATGGTGCGGCAGTTTATCTCATTTGGAATTGTCGGAGCGGCGGGCTTCGTGGTCGATGCCGGCATGCTACAGGTGGCGCTGATGGTCGGGCTCGGCCTTTACGCGGGACGCGTGGTCTCCTACCTGGCGGCCGCCTCGGCGACCTGGATATTGAATCGCCGCTATACCTTCAATGGCTCATCCGACGGCAGACGGTTGGCCGAATGGGCACGATTCGTCGTCTCGCAGCTGGCGGGAGCGACGGTGAATCTGACGGTGTACGGCCTGTTGGTCTACCTCTCCCCCCTCGTGGCAAGGCTGCCGGTGATTGGCGTCGCCGTGGGGTCGGTCGCCGGCATGCTCATCAACTTCGCCGCGGCGCGATCCTATGCATTCAAACCACGCGCGTGACAGCGTTGTCGACCGCAAAGAGACGTGGTTCCCGCCGGCCGCTCCGCCGCGATTGTAAGATGCTGCGCCGGATCATGCTGCACGTGCGCCAAACACGATGATTATCGATTCTTACGATCTTCCCGACGGTCAATCGCTGGAGGCGGACCTTTGCATCGTCGGTGCGGGTGCGGCGGGTATCACCTTGGCGCTGCAATTCGCAGGCACCGGGCTCGACGTGCTGCTGCTGGAGTCGGGCGGACGAGGGGAGGAACCGGATACTCAGGCCCTATATGCCGGCACGGTGGCGCAGGCTCGCCTGCATAGCCCGCCCGACCGCTACCGCCAACGGCGCTTCGGTGGCACGACGACCATCTGGGGCGGCCGGTGCATGCCGTTCGACCCGATCGACTTCGAAACTCGTGACTATGTCCCCTACAGCGGCTGGCCGTTGTCGCGGGAGGCACTTGTGCCCTACTACGCCGCGGCAAACGGCCTTGCAGAGGCCGGTTCGTTCGCCTACACCGCCGAAGAAGCGTTTCAAAAGCCGATCCGACCCCTCATCCAGGGCTACGAAAGCGCTCATTTCACCACCAACACCCTGGAGCGCTTTAGCTGTCCCACCGACTTCGGTCGTCGTTATGGCCACAAGCTGGACGCCGCGACGAATGTACGCACCGTGCTGCATGCCAATGTCACGCAGGTGCAGCTAGTTCCGGACGGTGGGTCGGTCGACCGGGTCAGCGTTCGCAACCTGCGTGGCAATCAGTTCACGGTCAAGGCACGGGCATTCGTATTGGCCACCGGCGGGCTCGAAGTCCCGCGTCTATTGCTGGCGAGTCGGGACGTGCAGCAGACCGGAATCGGCAATCGATACGACGTCGTGGGGCGGTACTACATGTGCCATCTGGCGGGCACGATTGGCGCGATCAAGATCGACAAGCCCTTGTCGTCGGTGTGGCACGGCTACGAGGTTTCCGATCAGGGAATTTACGTCCGCCGCCGCTTTGCGCTGCGCGAGTCGACACAGCGAACGCTCAAACTCGGCAACTTCATCGCCCGCCTGCATCATCCACGAATCACCGAGCCACGCCACCGCAATGCGGTATTGTCGCTGCTGTTTCTGGCGCAGAGTTTCATCCCCTACGAGTATCGCATGCGTCTGTCCGGACCGGGCCCCCGCAGTGTAGGCCTCTGGCTGCAGCATATCCGTAACGTACTGCTCGGCTCGACCGATGCGGCGGCCTTCGCATGGCACATGCTGCGTGATCGGAAGCTTGCGGAGCGCAAGTTTCCCTCGATCATCATCAAATCGCGCGCAAATCTGTTCAGCCTCGATTTTCACGCCGAACAGTGCCCTAATCCGCTGAGCCGGGTCGGACTTGGGCCCGAACGGGACGCGCTGGGCATGCCGAGAATCGCCGTCGACTGGCGTTACGTCCCGGAAGACGTTGACACCGTTAGCCGCTCCATCGCATTGTTGGCCGACGATTTCCGGCAGAGCGGCATCGGCTCCTTCGATTACGATCCCGATAGGGTGGAGGATGAAATGACCCGCTATGGCGCCTACGGTGGCCATCACATCGGCACGGCGCGCATGGGCGTGGATCCACGCCTGAGCGTCGTCGATGCGAATTGCCGGGTCCATGGCGTGGGCAACCTCTTCATCGCGAGTGCGGCGACTTTTCCAACCTCTAGCCAGGCGAATCCGACCTTGACCCTCGTTGCGTTGACGCTGCGCTTGTCCATGCATTTGAAGACCTTTCTGCAACGACCGCTGCCGGGCAGTCTGTCCGACTCATGACCATGAAACAACGCATATTGGTGCTGGGCGCGAACGGCTTCATCGGCAAACGAGTGGTCGACGCACTGCGCAGCAGTGATTGGGCGACGCCGGTTGCCGCCGGCAGGCGCGCGATGCCGGTAGCCACCGCCGACGCACAGGCCTATCTACAATTGGATGCGACCGACCCAGACCAGCTCCGGCGGGCTCTGGACGGCGTCACGGGCGTCGTCAACTGCGTGGCGGGCGATAGCGGCACGATCGTCAACGGTGCGCGTGCCTTGTTCCGCGTGGCGGCTGAGATGCCGTTGCGGCCGCGCATCGTGCACCTCAGCAGCATTGCGGTATACGGCGAATTAGAAGGCGACGTGGATGAAGCGGCGCCGCCCGGCGCTGGTCTGAGTGCCTATGGAGCGGCAAAGCTCGAGGCGGAGCGCCTGGCTCGCGGTGCCGGCGTGGTCGTCGTTCTACGGCTGGGTATCGTGTATGGACCCGACAGCGCGCAATGGAGCGGCCGAATTGCTCGATTGCTGCGCAGCCATCGCCTGGGAGATCTCGGCAACGGCGGCGATGGCTACTGCAACCTGGTCTACGTTGCCGATGCCGTGCGGAGCATCCTGCGCGCGCTCCAGGGCGCGGATCTAGCGGGACAGGTATTCAATATCGGTCTGCCGGACTGCCCGACCTGGAACGAGTACTTCAGTCGCTTCGCGATTGCCTTGGGCGCGGTGCCGGTTGCGCGTCTGTCGAGTCGCAGGCTGCGTATCGAATCGAAAATTCTAGCGCCGCCACTCAAAGTGGCGGAAATCGTCGCAGGCAAAGTATCGCCGTCTCTGATGCGGCTGGTGCCTCCGCCCATTCCCCCGTCCCTGATACGGTTATTCTGTCAGGAGATCAGAATGAAGGTGCATGCCGCGGACAAGGTGCTAGGCATCCAATGGACCCCGATTGACGAGGGATTGTCTCACGCCGCGAACTGGTATCGGCAATGAGTCGGGGTCGGGTGGCCGTCGGGTCGGGGTGTTTGCCGGGCAGACTAGACCGATTCCGGGGACTGCGCGCCACCGGGAGCCGTCGCAGAGGCTGATATGGTCGAGACGGATGCACCACTTGGACGCGGCCTCACATCCACGTCGGTCAGGGGCACCAGTGAAAATACGCGCGGACCGCGCACCAGATAGCGGCGCGCGAGCCGGCTGGGATCGTTGGCGAGTCGATACAGCCATTCCATCCCACAACGCTGCATCCAGGTAGGCGCACGCCGTTCCACACCGGTCAGAAAGTTGATCGATGCGCCGATGCATAGCGCCATTCCCTTCGCAATTCCACGCGACTTCAGGGTTTGCGCGAGCAACTCCTGCCGTGGCGCACCCACCGCCAGGAAACAAAACCTAAACGGACTACACGCTTCGACGAATTGGACGCATTTTTCGACCTCGGCGCGGTCGTGAATGAATCCCATAGGGGGATTCAAGTGGTGCAGAGACTGTAACCCGTACAGTTCGCGCAGCTTACGAGCCTGCTCGGCGTCGCCACCGACCAATACGATGCGGTCCTCCGGAGCGATCACGCGTGTGAAAAGCTGGGCGGTCAAATCGCTGCCCGTGCACACCCTCACGCGGATGGACTTGACGATTCGAAACACATACGAGAGAAACCGGCTATCGAGCAGCACGTACGATGCATCCGCATAGAAAGAGCGGAACGACGGTTCGTCGTGAAAGCGGACCAAATGATCCACGTTCGGAGTCACTACATAGCCGAATCGGTCCGTACCGAACGCGGAGGCTACCTTGAGGAATCCTTCCACATCGTAATCATCCAGTATGTAGTGCAGCGACATGGGAAACTTAAGGCGTCCAGCCCCCCTTCTCGTTCAATCCCTTCTCGTTCAATCTCGTATCCGACATGAAACGATCATAACGCATCGTCGACCCACTTACTGTGATGCACATAGGACCGTGCACAGGGTTAAGTTAAATAGATCGACGTTTCCGGGAGATGAACCGAACGCACCTTTTAACATTCTATTGGCTACTGGGCAAATTGGACGCGTTGACGATCCACGGGTCATTCATCAAGGCGGCCGCATTGTTCTGGTTACCGATCGAAAAGCCACCGTTGAATGCCACGAAGGCCACGACGTTCGGCAAGGAAGTCTTGATCGAATTGATGATGACCATATCGTCCTGGGTATAGTTCGCCGGCCCACTGGCCGACAGGCCGATCTCCGGGATGATCACCGGCTTACCGGTCGCTACCAATTGGGAGTACATGCTGCCGGCGTTGGCGGCACTGACCGGACTCGATTGGTAGAGATCCATGCCCACGATGTCCACATAGTTCGAGCCAGGGTAGTAATCCATGTAGCTGCCGACGTTCTGATTGACGTTGTAGATCCATAGAAGATTCTTGACGCCCTTGGTAATCGTCAAATAGTCGTGCATGTCCTTCCAGACGGCTATGAAGTCGGCGGCGTTTTCAGCGCCGTACCAATTCCAATTGCCGTTGATTTCGATGAACGGCCGGAACAGCACCACGTGTCCCGAGTCGGTGAGCGTGTGCAACGCCGCCGCGTAGGTGTCCAGCTGCGAGTGCCACTGGCGGTAGGCGGCGGAGCTCGGGTCGGTAAGGGAGTGAAACGCCGCGCTCGGCACGGATTGGCCGCCGGGCTGACCGCTGGAATTGGAACTGAAGGTGGGATCGTTGGAATACAACGACAGCATCACCATGCCGCCCTTCGACCACTGATTGTTAGCCAATGTATTGGTCACCGGAACCGTATAGGCATACGAATTCGTGGCGTAGTTCAACACCAGCGCGAGGATCGCCGGCGTATCGCCCGTCTGGGATACCAGGGGAGTCACGTTGGCCATGGGCTCCGTGGTGCTGTTCGAGTCCGCTGTCCAGATGTCGGCATGTTGACCGGACAACACTCGGCGGCTCGAGCCTTGATTCAGACCACTCAAGTAAGACAGCGTACTGGCTGCACCGCCGGGTGCCGAGCCGCCCGACGGGTTAACCGGCGTAATAGTGACCGTGGCCGCCGAGTTGGGTCCCAAGGTGGCACCGCCGGAGGGTGCCGAGAGGTTGACGTTGAAATTCGCGTTACCGGTCGTCGACGATGAATTGCTGATCGCAACGGTGATCGTCTTGGTGCTGTTATCGTTCGCCGACCAGTTGAGCGGACCGCTGGCGCTGGAATAATTCGTCCCGGCCGAGGCCGTACCGCTGGCCGTGGCATACGCCACGCTGACCGCGGAGCTGGTGCTGCCGGTACGTGTCACCGAGAGCTTCATCGAGCCCGCGTTCGCGGCCACCGTATAGCTGGTCGCCGTCAACTGCAGTGTCGAGGCGCTGGCGCCGCTGGTGCCACCTGAACCGCCCGATGAACCGCCGCTGCTGGCGTCGCCCGCCACCGTCACGGTCTCGGTGCTCGGCGAACCCAGCGACGCACTCCCACTCGGATTACTCAGAGTAACCTGGAAAGACTTGTTCCCGGCATACGGCGATGCATTGCTGATCGGCACGGTAATGGTCTTTGCCGACGTATCGTTCGCCGCCCACTGTAAAGTGCCAGACTTCGACGTATACAAAGACCCGGCAACACCGCTGCCATCGGCGGTCGCATAGCTGACGCTCACCGCGGCGCTCGGCGCACCGGAGCGGTTCACCATCAGCGTGACCGCGTTGTCGCTCTGTTGCGCCGAGGAGTCCGCGGCGGACAGCGCCAGCGTGCTAGCCGACGCCGATGCGCTCGCATCGGCCGTCAACGCGACGGCCAACAGAATGACATGGTGGTTGTTGGGCAGGGTGAGGCTCTTGACGGTCTTGGTGCCGTCGATGGGCAGGGAATAACCGAACAATGCTCGGGGTCCCACGGACTTTCCGCCGGTCGCGGTCAAGTTATAGGCCATGCTGAGCGCCGTCGTCTCGCCCGGATTGTTTTGTGGGTGCCACCAATCGCTGAGACTTTGTTTGATGGTGGTGCTGGTGCCATCCGTGTAGGTCACGACGAAGGGCTGGTTGGCTTGGTTGCCCTGCGCACCGATGGCCACCATTTTGAGTGCCGTGAATTTTCCCGCGGGTAGCGCGACCGAGGTGCTGGTCACGCCGTTCGCCACACCCGCAGCTCCCATGGCGAAGGTGGTTCCGGACCAAGTGAGCGAATCGCCAACCAGATTCTTCGAGATGGCATCGCCGGAGCCGATCAAGCCGCCGTTGGTGGGCGCCGTTCCATCCTGGAACATGGCGTCCACATTGGCCGCCGCGGCAAGATTCACGCTGTTTGTCGCGAGCCCGGACAATGCAGCGTTCAATACCACCACATTACGATTCTTGGGCAGCGTGAGACTCTTGACGGTCTTCGCACCGTTGATGGTGAACGAATAACCGTACAGCGCCTGGGGTCCGGAGCACTGTCCCCCGCTCGGGGTCACGCAATAGGCCATGCTGAGAGCCGTTGACTCTCCGGTGTAGTTCTGCGGCGACCACCAGTCGCTCACGCTTTGCGTGATTTTGGTCGTGGTGCCGTCGGTATAGGTCACGGTGAAGACCTGATTCGGCTGGTTGCCATTCGTACCGAGCGCCAACAGCTTGAGGGTCGTGTAGCTGCCCGCGGGCAGGACAATCGTCGCACTACTCACGGCATCGAGGCCGCCGGCGGCACCGATGGGAAAGGTCACACCCGACCAGTTAACGGATGTGCCGAGCAGATTGGCCGACACAGCATAGTCATGCGTGTCGAGCCCGCCGTTGGTGGGCGCCGTGCCATCGGCAACGATGCCGTCGACGTTGGCCGCACCGGACAAGCTGACCTGTGTGCTCGCCGTGGGCGCGGCCGTCGGCGCGGTGGCCGCATGAACCGGCAGCATCATTGCGCACGCCATCGCTGCGGTGGCCGAGACGATGAATCGTCTGAAGTAATTATATTGCATGCGTGTGCCCTCTTGATAGCCACCGAAATATTTACGTCTGCGCTGCGACATGAAGTCCTCATGCACCAGCGGTAACGATAGAAATACGCGGTAGTTGAAGAGCGGTACATCCGTCTCCCTTTCGAAACGTCGCAAAGCACGGACACCACGGTCACTAATGGCGACGCGGACGTTCGAGTGAATTAGGCGGAACGCGTTTTAAGCCTGTTTTTATAGTCTTTTATTGCAACCTTCGGCGAACGAAAACAGGCGCTAACATACTGTCATTCGTTGTCGACGGAACGCCGTCACACTATGCAAAAGCACATTCACCGATGAGGCGTGGAGGGGCATGCGCACAGCGTGAAACGCGCGTTGCGGTGCATGCATGCGCACATCGTGCCGACAGCACCGCAAGGCGAACGTCGCAGATCGCTGCATCCGCACTCACCCGGATTGGACGTAATCGCGGTGTTGCGCGAGGCTCCCATATCCGCGTGATGACCAGCGCCTCAAACACAGCGACGGTGCGAGGTAAGTGCTGTGATTACCAACGGATCTTTGCTTATGCGCGATGGGCATCATGCGCGACACGAGGGTCCGGGTACACTCGGTCCCACATGTGGACTCCCCTTCTCTATGCCCTCTGCGGCTTGTTCGTCGGCGCTCTCGTGGGCCTCACCGGCGTCGGTGGTGGATCCTTGATGACGCCCATACTCGTGCTCGTCTTTGGACAGCCTCCCGCCGTAGCCGTGGGTACCGATCTTGTGTTCTCGGCCAGCACGAAACTGGTAGCCACCGCCTCCTTCGGCTTCAGTAGGCGAGTGGATTGGCGCATCGTCGCGCGGCTCGCCGTCGGCAGTGTTCCCGCCGCCGCCGCGGTCATCATTTGGTTTTGGCTCGACCATCGACCACCGGGAGTCGTTGATCAGCTCATCTCCCGCTGCCTTGCCGTCATCCTAGGTATGGCTGCGGTGGCGCTGCTGCTGCACAATTCGTTGAGGCGTTGGGGTCTGAAGTTTACGGCCGCCTGGTTCATCGGTACCGAGCGTCATAAGGTACTGCTGACGGTCGCCGCTGGGTGCGTACTCGGGATTGGCGTCACGATGACGTCAGTGGGTGCCGGCGCTCTGGGAGTCGCGGCGCTGGTGGCACTGTATCCACTTCGTCTACCGTCTGATCGCCTGGTGGCCACCGACATCGCTCATGCGCTGCCGATCACGGCCATAGCGGCCGCGGGGCATGCGCTACTCGGTCATATCGACCTGCGCGCGCTCGCCTGTTTACTCGTAGGATCGATCCCCGGCGTGCTGCTTGCGACCCGGGCGGCGATCCGCTTGCCGCCCCAGCTAACGCGCACGTTCATCGCCATCATGCTTGCCGTGGTGAGCGCGCGCCTTTTCGCGGCGTGAACTATGACTACTCGGCGCAATCGCCCTCGAGAGGGTCGGCAGTGCTCGCAGGTCCGCCCAATATCATCCTTCGTTCAGGGTCATCCTTCATGCAAGCCGCACTCGCGCTTCAGGCCGAAGAAGCGCAGCTCCTCCATGCTGTCCACTTCCGCCAGCGAGCGCGTGGTATGCCAATCGCCGATGGAAAGATACCCCTTCTCCCACAACGGGTGATAGGGAAGGTCATGCTTTGCGAGATATTGGCCGACATCGCGATCCGTCCAATCAAATAGCGGATGCACCTTGTAGCGCCCACGCTTGAACTCGATGGGTGCGAGCTGCGCGCGAGTCTCGGCCTGGACTCTGCGCAACCCCGAGAACCACGTTTCGGCGCCAAGCTCCTTGAGTGCCCTGTCCAAGGGTTCCTGCTTGTTGATGCGATTGTATTGCTCGATACCCTCGAGCCCCTGATCCCAGAGTTTGCCAAAACGAGATTCTTGCCAGGCCGGCGAGGCATCGGAGCGCACCACCTTTAGATTGAGGGCGAGCCGCTGCGTGAGATCGTCTACAAATCGATAAGTCTCCGGGAAGAGATAGCCGGTATCGATCAACACCACCGGGATCTTCGGCACCACTTGATTGACGAGATGCAGCATGACCGCCGCCTGCGCGCCAAAGCTCGAGGTGAGCACGTGCGCACCCGGCAGAAGCTCAATTGCCTGCTCCACGCGTCGTGCGGCGGAGAAGGGCTCAAACGCTTCATTGATCTTGTGAAGCGCGCCCTCGTCCGCAGGTTCGGCACCGCTTACCAACCATCGAGTGATCACCGACTTTAGCGACATGCTCCTCACTTCGTTCAGTCAGGCGGCAGACCTCACGCCGACCACCGAAGCGACATCTTATCGCTCACCCCCATACCCCCTTAGGCCCAAGCGGCATAACCATATAACCAATGCTCTGAAGGGTTTCGGGCCAAAGCGGTACATCCGGCCGGCAAGCGCCGAAGATTCACGCGGTTTGAAATTGGCGCCTCCGGCGGCAAACCCAATTTCCCGTCCAGAATGTAGCGCGAGCCCCAAACCGGACAGGAAGCCGAGGAAGATCATCTGAGTTTCCCGGAGTCGCTGGTCCGCTGGGCGCGGCCGACTCTCTAATAGTAGTTTCACCTGTTTAAATTGGCGTCCCCACGGGGATTCGAACCCCGGTTCTCACCGTGAAAGGGTGGTGTCCTAGGCCTCTAGACGATGGGGACGCAGCCTGAATCAACGATCGAAAAAGCCACCGAAACTGGTGGAGCCAGGCGGGATCGAACCGCCGACCTCTTGCATGCCATGCAAGCGCTCTCCCAGCTGAGCTATGGCCCCACATGGAGGCGCGGGACGTTACCTTACGCCGCAGGGCACGTCAAGAAGCGCGGCTTCAGGCCGCGCCGGCCCCCCAAGCGGTGATTGCCCTGGACAATCGCGCCAGAGTTTCAGCACGGCCCAGAATCTCCAAGGTCGCATCGATCGGCGGTGACACCGTACCACCGCAGACCGCCAGTCGAATCGGTTGGGCGAGTTTACCCAGTGGAATAGTGTCCGCGGTCGCGATGCCGCTGATGACCCCATGAATACCGGGCGCCGCCCATTCGGCGAGCGTGTTCAACTCAGCGGCGACACGCCCCAATTGCGGTACCGTTTGTGGCGCCACGTGTTTCTGGACGGCCTTGGCATCGAAGGTGTCCGGTGCCTTGAAGAAGAACAGGCTGTTGACCGCCATCTCCTTCAGAGTTTTCGCGCGCTCACGCTGCGCGATCACGATCTTTTCGAGCAGCGCATCGTCATGCGCGACGACGTCCATCTGCGCCAGGTGCCAGCGCAGCGGTGCAACCAAGCGCGCCGCCGGCGCGTGCATCATGTGCTGCTGATTGAGCCACGCGAGCTTCTCGCCATTGAATGCCGACGCTGATTTATTCACGTCGCCGATATCGAACAGCCGAATCATCTCCTCGACCGAGAAAACTTCCTGGTCACCGTGCGACCAACCCAATCGAACCAGATAATTGAGCAGCGCTTCCGGCAGAAAACCTTCGTCCCGGTACTGCAGCACGCTGACGGCGCCGTGACGCTTCGACAGCTTCGCGCCGTCGCTACCCAAGATCATGGGTAGATGCGCGTAGACCGGCACCTTGGCGCCCAACGCCAGCAGCATGTTCATCTGCCGCGGGGTATTGTTCAGATGATCGTCGCCGCGGATGACATGCGTGATCCCCATGTCCATGTCGTCGACCACGACGCAGAAATTATAGGTGGGCGAACCGTCGGAGCGGGCGATGATGAGATCGTCCATCTCGGAATTCTGAAAGACGACGGGACCGTGCACCACATCGTTCACGACGATTTCGCCTTGCAGCGGATTCTTGAAGCGGATCACGGGAGGCACGCCCGGTAGCGAATCGGTCCGTTCGCGCCATAAGCCGTTATAACGAGGCTTCTCGCCGCGTGCCGTCTGGTCGGCGCGCATCTGGTCGAGCTCGGCCTTGGTGCAATAACAACGGTAGGCGTGACCTTGGGCCAACAGCGAATCGATGACCTCTTTGTATCGCTCGAAGCGCTTGGTCTGGAAAAACGGACCTTCATCGTGATCGAGCCCGGCCCATTCCAGCCCGTCCAATATCTGCTGAATGGCAGCATCGGTCGAACGTTCGAGATCCGTATCCTCGATACGCAGCACGAAGGTGCCCGAATGGCGGCGCGCGAACAGCCAGCAGAACAACGCGGTGCGCAACCCGCCGATGTGCAAAAAGCCGGTGGGGCTGGGCGCGAAGCGGGTACGCACGGTCATAAGTCCATCAACCCTGATAATGTCGGTCGCGAAGTCTAACAGAGGCCCGCATTCCGCGGCCCTCACCGCTATCGACCGCGGCGCTTGCACATTGTTTGCCGCATTTTTTGCTACAATCACGGCAGACCGACGTATTAGTTTCTTTGGGCGGTTAGCTCAGCGGTAGAGCACTGCTTTCACACGGCAGGGGTCACAGGTTCAATCCCTGTACCGCCCACCACCTAAGTTACTAAATAGTAAGAAAATTCGTCCGCCGCCCAACCATGTTCACAGTCGAATCCTATCCGCTGGCGGTCTCCCTCTGCGTCGTGACCATGCTGTGTTGGGGGTCGTGGGCGAACACCCAGAAACTCGCTAGCCAGCAATGGCGCTTCCAGCTGTTCTACTGGGACTATGTGTTCGGGGTGTTCTTGCTGTCGTTGTTGCTGGCGTTCACGCTGGGAAGCGGCGGCTCCGACGGCCGCGGCTTCATCACCGATCTCGGGCAGGCCGAGGGCAAGTGGCTGGCATCGGCGTTCGCCGGCGGTATCGTGTTCAATCTCGCCAATATCCTGCTGGTCGCGGCCATCGACATCGCGGGTATGGCCGTGGCGTTTCCGGTGGGAATCGGCTTGGCGCTGGTATTGGGAGTGATCACCACCTATGCCGCCAAGCCGGAGGGCAATGTGCCGATGCTGGCGCTCGGGGTGGGCTGTGTGATGCTCGCCATCGTGCTGGATGCGCTGGCGTACAAACGCCTCTCGGCGGCGGGCATCAAGGCACCGATGCGAGGCATCGTGCTGTCCGTGGTCGCCGGCGTGCTGATGGGATTCTTCTACAGCTTCGTCGCGCAATCCATGGGGGCGTACGATTTCGCGACGCACGCTCTGCAGGCCGGTAAGTTGAGCCCCTATTCGGCGCTGGTACTGTTCAGTGCCGGCGTGCTGGCATCCAACTTTCTCTGGAACAGCATCGTCATGGCCAAGCCCTTCAGCGGTACACCGGTGACCTACGCCGATTATTTTCGCAAGGGCAGTACGCGGCTGCATCTCATCGGCATCCTCGGCGGGGTGATCTGGAGCATCGGCATGAGCCTCAGCATCATTGCGAGCACCGCCGCCGGACCGGCGCTGTCCTATGGCCTGGGACAGGGGGCGACCATGATCGGAGCGCTGTGGGGCGTATTCATCTGGAAGGAGTTCAAAGGCGCGCCCGCGGGCACCGGCCGGCTGCTCGCAGCGATGTTCGTGCTGTACCTCGCAGGCTTGGGAGTCTTGATTGCGTCGAAAGCCTGAATCGACGGCCCGCAAATACCGCACGCGCAGCGGATGGGGATGAATAGCTCTGCGGTACCGGAGAGCACTCTCTCCGTCACGGTGGTCGTACCCACCTTCGAAGAGGTCGCCAATATTCCCGAGCTGGTCGGTCGCCTTGGTGCCGTGCGGGAAGCCGGCATCGTTATCGACCTTCTCATCATGGACGACGACAGTCGTGACGGCAGCGATCGACTGGTAGAGTCGCTCGGCCTCGACTGGGTTACCCTCATCACCCGCACCACGGGCCGCGGCCTGAGTCAGTCGGTACTGGACGGCCTTAGACGCAGCAAGGGAGCGTTGGTCGTGGTCATGGATGCCGACCTCAGTCATCCACCGGAGAAGATTCCCGAATTGCTGCAAGCGGTCGTGGGCGGTGCGGATATCGCCGTCGGCTCGCGCTTCACGGAAGGCGGCTCGACCTCGGACGATTGGGGGCCCTTGCGCTGGCTGAACAGCCGTGTCGCGACGCTGCTCGCCTTTCCTCTGACCACCATCGAGGATCCGATGAGCGGCTTCTTTGCGATGCGGCGCACGACCCTCGATGCCGCGAGCGACTTCGACCCGATCGGCTACAAGATTCTTCTGGAAATCATCGTCAAGTGCCGGTGCAAGCACGTGGTTGAGATCCCGATCCACTTCGATGACCGTCACCTCGGGCGCAGCAAGCTGTCCTTGAATGAACAGCTCAAGTACTTTCGCCACCTGCGACGCTTGTACACATATCGTTACGGCACCTGGTCCCATCTCGCGCAATTTCTGGTCGTCGGTGCCTCCGGTCTGGCCATCAACCTAGCGGTGCTCACGCTGCTGCTGAAAGAGGGTATCGCTGAGAAATCCGCCGTTGCCCTCGGGATCGTCGTATCCATGTTCTGGAATTTCGGGCTCAATCGCCGCTTCAGCTTCTCGTATGCGAGGGACCAGTCGTTGGTGGGGCAGTTTTGCGCCTTCATCGCCGCGTGCTCCGTGGGGGCGGTGGTCAATTACCTCACCACCACGACTCTATGGCACAGCCTCGAGTACAAACAATTGGCCGCCATCATGGGCGTGCTATCCGGCACCATTTTCAACTTCGGGGCCAGCCGGTTCGTGGTGTTTCGATCCAAGCATGTGAAACAGAGCCGCTCACGCGCATGAAGCAGCGCCAACGGCGGCACTCGAGCGGCTGTCCTGTGGTACCTTGAGAGGTCATTAGGAGACCCCCGTGAACCAATTCAAACCCAGTTCATCGCCCGCAAGACCCGTAGCGCCTTCCGGCGAGGACCCGATGATGGATTTCCGTGCCCGCCTGGTGCACCAGCAGGCCGAAGCCGCCGAGCGGCGGCGGTTGGACCTCGCGGAGCAGTCTTCGCGGCTCAAGTCGGCCGAGGAGCGGATTCGAATTTGGGAGCGCATCCACGAGGTGACCCTGCCGCGCGATTCCAGCCATAATCTCGTGGAGATCATCGCAGCGAATACCGGGCTCACCGATGCCGATGTCCGGGGCGAGCAACAGCGCCGGGCAGCATTGAAAGCCGCCGCAGACGCGCCGGCGTAGCGGACTTCAGCGGCGCGCCACCGCCGCATCCAGGGTATTAGAGAGCAACATGGCGATGGTCATTGGCCCTAGCCCTCCGGGCACCGGCGTGATCCACGCCGCCCGCTCCGCCGCCGCCTGATAATCCACGTCGCCGACCAGGCGGCCATCAGGCATGCGATTGATGCCGACGTCGAAGACTGCGGCTCCTGGACGAATCCAATCACCCTGCACCATTCCCGGTCGGCCCACGGCCGCCACCACGATGTCGGCCCGCTCCACCTCGGCTTTGAGGTCCCGGGTCCGGCTGTGGCACACGGTGACCGTGGCGCCGGCCAGCATCAATTCCAGCGCCATGGGGCGGCCCACGATATTGGAAGCGCCGACGACCGTGGCGCGCAAGCCATTCAGGGCGATGCCGTACTCCTGGGCGAGCCGGATCACGCCGTAGGGCGTGCAGGGACGCAGCCTGGGCCGCTTCTGCGCCAAGAGCCCCGTGTTATAGGGGTGGAACCCATCGACGTCCTTGGCCGGATCGACCAGATCCATGATCTCATTGGCATCGAGACCGGCCGGCAACGGCAGCTGCACTAAAATTCCGTCGACCGCCGGGTCCGCGTTCAGCGTCTTCACCTGATCCGCCAGGGCCTGCCGGGTAATACTGTCCGGTAGGTCGAACGCAAACGACTTGATGCCCGCCTCTTCGCAGGCGAGCCGCTTGTTACGCACGTAGACGGCAGAGGCGGGATCCGCTCCCACCTTCACCACCGCGAGGCCAGGCGGCCGTCCACGTTGCCGAAGAAACTCCGCGGCGCGGGTCTTGACCTCTGCCCGCACACGGGCCGCGACGGTCTTGCCGTCGAGCACAACCGCCTTGGTCACGTCTAGTATCGGTATTGATCGACTTTGTAGGGACCCGCCTTCGAGACACCGATGTACTTGGCCTGAGCGTCGGTCAGTTCGGTCAGCATCGCGCCGAGCTTCGATAGCTGCAAACGCGCCACTTTTTCATCCAGATGCTTCGGCAGAACATAGACGCCAATCGGATACTTCGCGGTATCGCCGTACAGCTCGATCTGTGCCAGGACCTGATTCGCGAACGAGGAACTCATCACATAGGACGGGTGCCCGGTGCCGCAGCCCAGATTCACCAAGCGGCCCTCGGCCAGCAGGATGAGTCGCTTGCCGTCCGGGAAAATGACGTGATCGACCTGTGGCTTGATGTTGTCCCATTCGTACTGCTTGAGTGCGGCGACCTCGATCTCATTGTCGAAGTGGCCGATGTTGCAGACGATGGCCTGGTCCTTCATCGCCTTCATGTGCTCGTGCGTGATGACGTGGTAGTTGCCCGTGGCCGAGACGAAAATATCCGCCTTGTCCGCCGCATAGTCCATGGTCACCACCCGGTAGCCTTCCATCGCCGCCTGCAAGGCGCAGATCGGATCGATTTCGGTCACCCATACCTGAGCCGACAGTGCCCGCAGCGCCTGGGCGGAACCCTTACCCACGTCGCCGTAGCCCACCACCACCGCCACCTTGCCGGCGATCATGACATCGGTGGCTCGCTTGATGGCGTCCACCAGGGATTCACGGCAGCCATAGAGATTATCGAACTTGGACTTGGTGACCGAGTCGTTCACATTGAACGCCGGGAAGGCCAGTTCGCCGTCCCGCGCCATCTGGTACAGACGCTTGACGCCGGTGGTGGTCTCCTCGGTCACCCCCTTGATCTTGGAGAGGCGGGTCGAATACCACTTCGGATCGCTCTTGAGCTTGGCTTTGATGGCGGCGAACAGCAGCGTCTCTTCCTCGCTGCCCGGCTTGGAAATCACCGAGGCGTCTTTCTCCGCCTTGGCGCCCAAGTGCAGCAACAACGTGGCATCGCCACCGTCGTCCAAAATCATGTTCGAGTAACCGCCATCGGTCCACTCGAAAATGCGGTGCGTGTAATCCCAGTAGTCGGCGAGGGTCTCGCCCTTGACCGCGAACACCGGCGTACCGCCTTCGGCGATGGCGGCGGCCGCATGATCCTGAGTCGAATAAATGTTACAGGAGGCCCACCGGCACTGCGCGCCCAACGCGATCAGCGTCTCGATCAACACGGCCGTTTGAATGGTCATGTGCAGCGAGCCGGTGATGCGCGCACCCTTCAACGGTTGCTTCGCGGCGTACTCGTTGCGGATGGCCATAAGGCCCGGCATCTCGGTCTCCGCGATTTTGATTTCCTTGCGGCCCCAGGCGGCTAGATTCAAGTCCGCGATCACGTAATCCGGCTTAGGCTTGATTTGTGCATTCATTGTCATCGACTCCTAAAGATAAATTGGCCACGCCCGGCCTGCGGCGATCGGAGCAAGGCGCCCAGTGAGCGCCCCCATGGAAGGCTCTTGACCGACGCTACGCGGCACGCGTCGCCTTGATTTCGGCCGCGAGCGCATCCGCCTTGTCGGTGCGCTCCCAGCTAAACTCCGCTTCCTTGCGGCCGAAATGGCCGTAGGCGGCGGTTTTCTGGTAGATCGGCCGCGCCAGATCCAGCATCTCGCGCAGGCCATAGGGTGTTAGATCGAAATGCGCGCGCACGATCTGCGTCAAGCGCACGTCGGACAGCTTACCGGTGCCGAAGGTCTCGACCATGATCGAGGTGGGCTCCGCCACACCGATGGCGTAGGACACCTGAACCTCGCAGCGTTCCGCGAGTCCCGCGGCCACGATGTTCTTGGCCACGTAGCGCGCCGCATAGGCCGCCGAACGATCCACCTTGGAGGGGTCCTTGCCGGAAAATGCGCCGCCGCCGTGGCGCGCAAAACCGCCATAGGTATCGACGATGATCTTGCGGCCGGTGAGGCCACAGTCGCCCACCGGGCCGCCAATGACGAAGCGGCCCGTGGGGTTGATGTGGTACTTCGTGCGTTTATCGATCCACTTCGTCGGCAGCACCGGCTTCAGGATTTCCTCCATGACCGCCTCGCGCAGGTGCTTGGTGCTTACGTCATCCGAGTGCTGGGTGGACAGCACCACCGCCTCGATGCCCACCGGTTTGTCGTTCTCATAACGCAGCGTCACCTGACTCTTCGCGTCCGGCCGCAACCACGGCAGTTTACCGTTCTTGCGCACCTGAGCCTGCCGCTTCACCAAACGGTGCGCCAGCGTGATGGCCGCCGGCATCAACACATCGGTTTCATTGGTGGCATAGCCGAACATCAAGCCCTGATCGCCGGCACCCTGCTTGCGTTCGTCCTTGCGATCGACGCCCTGGGCGATGTCCGGCGATTGCTTGCCGATGATGTTCAGCACACCGCAACTCGCGCCGTCGAAGCCCATTTCGGAGGTGTCGTAGCCGATATCGAGTACGGTCTTGCGGACCAGCGCTTCCACGTCCACCCAGGCGGAGGTGGTCACTTCACCCGCGACGATCACGACCCCGGTCTTGACCAAGGTTTCGCAGGCCACTCGGCCGCGGGGATCGGCGGCCAAAATGGCGTCGAGTACCGCGTCGGAGATCTGGTCCGCGACTTTGTCCGGATGCCCTTCCGACACCGATTCGGAGGTAAACGAGAAACTAGTACTCATGTAAGTCCTTGACCAAAATGGTCCTTATATCGCCGATCGAATTCAGCCCAGGTGAATTCGTAATTCTGAGGTCCTCTGGATTCAATCTTGATCGAACCCATCAATGAGGCAATCCGGCCCGTGGTCTGCCAATCAAGCCCGCGCAACAGGCCATGGATTAAACCAGCGCGATAGGCATCCCCGCAACCGGTAGGATCGACAACGGCCTTCGGTTGCAGCACGGGAACCGTCAGCGTACCCGTCCGGGTATGGATGGTCGAGCCCGCCGGGCCCCGAGTGACGATCAGCGCCTCCACCTGAGCGACGATGTCAGCCGCGGTCATGCCGGTTTTCTGCTGCAACAGCCCCCATTCATAGTCATTGACGGCGACCCAGGTCGCCTGATCGATGAATACCGCGAGTTCTTCCGCTCCGAACATCGGCAGCCCCTGACCGGGATCGAATATGAATGGAATTCCCGCCGCCTTGAACTGCGCTGCATGCTCGATCATCGCCTGTCTGCCGTCCGGCGCGACGATGCCCAGAGCGATCCGCGGCACGGCTGCCGCCGCATCGTCTACGGTATTCATATGGGCATATTGCATTGCGCCCGGGTGAAACGCCGTAATCTGGTTATCGTCCAGGTCCGTGGTGATGAAGGCCTGCGCGGTGAAGGCGCCGTCGACCACCTTGATGCAATCCACGGGGATGCCCTGGGCGATCATGTGCGCACGATACGGTTCGAAGTCCTGGCCGGCCGTCGCCATGGCCAGCGCCTCGTCTCCCAGCAATTTGAGCCCATAGGCGATATTGGCGGCGCAGCCGCCAAACTCACGCCGCATCTCCGGTACCATGAAGGCGACGTTCAGCATGTGCAGCTTGTCCGGCAGAATGTGCGTCTTGAAGCGGTCCGGAAACACCAGAATGGTGTCATACGCCACGGATCCGCAGATCAAAGCGGCCTTGGCATCCCTCGTCACATTCGCCATCACACACCCGGTTCTGTCAAACCACCAATCTAACGTCAAATCCCTATTGACTGCTTCACCGAATGCGCTTGCAGCGTTGGGCCTTTCAGCCTGCGTTTTTTTGGCACGATCGGTTCAGACTAGCCGGCCCAGGCAGGGTCGGTTTAGGCAGGGCTTGGGATTTGGCTCAAATTTCCAGAAATAATATCGGACACGGCACGGTCTCATCGAGGACGATTACTTTCACCAACCTCACAGGAATCAAGATCCATGAAAAAGACCAATGCGACGATTACGGCGATCGGCAGCTTATTGACGCTCGGTGCGGCGGCGTTCGCGACACCGACCTTTGCGGCGGACAAGCCCGATATGGAGAAGTGTTACGGCGTGACCAAGGCCGGCAAGAACGATTGCGCCGGCCCCGCCCATGCCTGCGCGGGTCAGTCGAAAACCGATGCTAGCGGCAAGGACTGGGTTTCATTGCCGAAGGGCACGTGCGATAAATTGGCGAACGGCAGCCTGGCTGCCAAGTAAGCGGATGCCGTATGCAATACGGCGCTAACGCTCGTTCACCGCTGCCGGCAGCCGCCGGCATCGGTCTTCGGGCTCGGCATCACTTGCAGGTTCTCGAGCAGTCATCGGCGGCAGCGTGGTTCGAAGCGCATAGCGAGAACTACTTTGCCGACGGCGGCTCACAGGTGGAGTGCCTGTCGAGGATCCGCGAGCGCTATCCCCTGTCGCTGCACGGTGTGGGTCTGTCCTTGGGCTCGACGGACCCGCTGAATCGACAACACCTGGCGAATCTGCGACGTGTCGTCGAACGCTTCGCACCCGCGCTGGTCTCCGAACATTTGTCCTGGAGTTCGGTCAACGGCGCTTTTGCGAACGATCTGTTACCGCTGCCGTATACCGAGGAAGCGTTGCGCCACGTCAGCGAACGCATCGCCCAGACTCAGGACTCGTTGGGCCGCCAGATACTCGTTGAAAACGTCTCCAGTTACCTGGAATACGGCTGTTCCGCACTGCGCGAGTGGGAGTTCGTGGCAGGCGTTGCCGCGGAATCCGGCTGCGGAATCTTATTGGACCTCAACAACATTTACGTCGCCGCCCAGAATCACGGCTTTTCCTGCGATGACTACCTACGGGGCATTCCAACCGAGGCGGTGCAGGAATTTCATCTGGCGGGCCATACACGCATCGATCTGGCAGGTCGGTCGCTGCTCATCGATACCCACGGAGCGCCGGTATGCGATGCCGTATGGGACCTGTACCGGACCGCGACGCAGCGCTTCGGTGACGTACCGACCCTGATCGAGTGGGACACCGACATTCCGGAACTCGAGGTGCTGCAAGCGGAGGCGCGCAAGGCCGATGCGCTGCGCGCGGCCGCATGACCTCGTTACATGAACTGCAAACCCGGTTCATGGATGCCCTGCTCGGCGACTCACCGGATCGCGCAATACCCTTGATCGCCTCCCCCGCCCCCGTTGCCGCCGCGCGGCTGGAGGTGTACCGCAATACCGTGCGCAGCAACGTCGTCGACGCCCTGCGCTCGACCTACCCCGTCATCTGGCGTCTCGTTGGCGAGTCGTACTTTCGGCGGGTGACAGGCGAGTTCGGCAGCCAATACCCCTCGCGATCGGGCGATTTGCGCCACCGAGGCGACCGCTTCCCGGCTCACTTGGCGGAACTGCACCACGACGATGAATACCGCTATCTGGGGGACGTGGCGCGACTAGAACTCCTGATCCAGGACGCCTGGCTCGCGCCGGAACATCCACCGCTGGATCTAGCCAGATTGGCGGCCGTTGCACCGGAGGCCTATGAAGACTTGCGATTCATCGTGCATCCCGCGCTGCGCCTGTTCGAATCGCCGTATCCCGTGCGGCGAATCTGGGAAAGCAATATCGACCCCGGCGCGGAGCCGGAACCCATCGATCTGACCGCGGGAGGCGACCTGTTGGCCGTGCTGCCGCATCGACTGCAGCTACGATTCCACGGCCTGGGCCGTGGCGAGTGGGTGTTGCTCGACGCCATGAGTCGGGGCGAGCGCTTCGCGGCATCGGTCGACGCCGCCGCCGCACGCGATGCCGAATTCGACGCGGCCGCCGCCCTGCACAGATTCGTCGCCCTCGAGGCGATCGTCGATTTTATGTGAGAGGAACCGAATGGTGGCGCTCCTCGCGACGAGAAGGGTTGCATCGCGCAGGCGCGGCTCGTCGATACTGCGTTCCGGGTCTGACCTCGACATCTGGAGCACTTAACAACGCCGTCGCAGCGGCGGACCCGTGAATCTGTCAGGCTTCGATGGTGTCCGATCACCAAACTCGAGGATTGCGATGAACAGCGAGCGAGAGCGGCTGCTCGCCCCCTTAACGGGACAGGACGGCTGGAAGCACTGGGGTCCCTACCTGAGCGAACGACAGTGGGGAACCGTGCGCGAGGATTACAGCGCGGACGGCAGCGCCTGGGAATACTTCCCCCACGATCATGCGCGCAGCCGCGCCTATCGCTGGGGCGAGGATGGCATTGCCGGCGTCTCCGATGCGGAACAACGGGTCTGCCTGTCGCTGGCGCTGTGGAACGGCGTGGACCCCATCCTCAAAGAGCGGCTCTTCGGCCTGACCAACGCTGAAGGCAATCATGGCGAGGACGTGAAGGAGCAGTACTTCTATCTGGATGCGACACCGACGCACTCGTATCTCAAGATGCTCTACAAGTATCCGCAGCGCGCCTATCCCTATGCGGAGCTCCTCGCCGAGAATGCGCGGCGCGGCACCGATCTGCCGGAGTACGAACTCATCGACACCGGCATCTTCGAAGGCGACCGCTACTTCGACGTGTTCGTCGAGTATGCCCAGCACGAGCCCGGCGACCTGTTGATGAAGATCACGGCGCATAACCGCGGTCCGGAGGCCGCCGTGCTGCACCTCATCCCGCAACTGGTGCTGCGCAACACCTGGAGCTGGGAACCGGGCTCGGTCAAACCGCTGCTGCGGGCCCTGGGCGATGGCGTCATCGGTATCGAACCGGCAACGCTGGGGATGAGCCGTCTGTATTTCGAGGGCGACGCACAACGCCTGTTCACGGAGAACGAGACCAATGCGCAGCGGCTATGGCAACAGAGCGGCGCCGGTTATTTCAAAGACGGGTTCCACGAACACATCGTCCACTCCGCTCGAGGCCGCGTGAACCCGGCGTCGATCGGCACCAAGGCGGCGGTGTGGCGCCGCGAGACCCTCGCCGCGGGCGGTCAGATCGAGTGGCGGCTGCGCCTCTCGCGCCGCGACCAGACCGCGCCGTTCGCGGCCTTCGATGAGTGTCTCACGCAGAGACGGGGCGAGGCGGACGGATTTTACGCCGAGCTGCAAAAGGACATGCAGAGCGCCGACGAACGCCTGGTCCAACGTCAGGCGTTCGCCGGCATGATCTGGAACAAGCAGCTCTATCGCCTCGATAATCATCGCTGGTTGAACGGCGATCCCGGACAGCCCGCGCCTCCGCCGCAGCGCAAGCACGGCCGCAACAGCGAATGGAAATCACTGAACAATGCGGACATCTTGTCGCTGCCGGACAAGTGGGAGTACCCCTGGTACGCCTCCTGGGATTTGGCCTTCCATTGCATCCCGCTCGCCTTGATCGATGCCCAGTTCGCGAAACATCAGCTCGTGCTGCTGACACGCGAATGGTACATGCGCGCGAACGGGCAGCTTCCCGCCTACGAGTGGAACTTCAGCGACGTGAATCCCCCGGTTCACGGCTGGGCGGCATGGCGCGTCTACCAGATCGACCGCAAGAACAACGGTGGCGTGGGTGACCTCGAGTTCCTGGAGCGCGTGTTCCACAAACTGATGTTGAACTTCACCTGGTGGGTAAATCAAAAGGACGCGGCCGGCCGCAATGTCTTTCAGGGCGGCTTCCTGGGATTGGACAATATCGGCGTCTTCGACCGTAGCGCCCGGCTGCCCACGGGCGGTTACATCAATCAGTCGGACGGCACGAGCTGGATGGCGATGTATGCGCTCAATCTCATGCGTATCGCCCTGGAGCTGGCCGGGCACAACCATGTCTATGAAGACATCGCCAGCAAGTTCTTCGAACATTTTCTGAGCATCGCCGAGGCCATGAACGGCGTGCACCACGACGAAGTCGGTCTGTGGGACGACACCGATAAATTTTACTACGACGTGCTGAACCTCGCCGACGACGCGCGCGTGCGTCTGCGCATACGCTCGATGGTGGGGTTGATTCCGCTGTTCGCGGTGGAGACCCTGGAGCCGGAACTGTTGGAACGGCTACCGGGCTTTCGCAAACGGATGGAGTGGTATCTGGCGCATCGGCCGGATCTCGCGAATCTCGTGTCCTCCTGGCAATCGCCGGGACGCGGCGAGCGCCGCCTCTTGTCTTTGCTGCGTGGGCATCGCATGAAGATGCTGCTGCAACGCATGCTGGACCAAAGCGAGTTTCTGTCGGACCACGGGGTGCGCTCCCTATCGCGGGCGCATCTGCAACATCCCTACGTGTTGCGTGTGAATGGGGTCGACGTGACCGTGAAGTACACGCCCGCGGAATCCGACAGCCGGCAGTTCGGCGGCAATTCCAATTGGCGCGGACCGGTGTGGTTTCCGGTCAATTTCCTCATCATCGAGTCGCTGCAGAAGTTTCATCATTACTACGGCGACGACTTCAAGGTGGAATGTCCGACGGGTTCCGTTCGGTACGCGACGCTCGAGGAAGTAGCCGCCGAACTCGCGACGCGGCTGTCCCGGCTATTCTTGAAGGATGCGCAGGGCAATCGGCCCGTCCTGCGCCAATACCCACAACTGCAAACCGATCCGAACTATGCCGACTGTATTCCGTTCTACGAGTTCTTCGACGGCGACAACGGTCGCGGCGCCGGGGCGTCGCACCAGACGGGATGGACAGGCCTGATCGCGAAGCTGCTGATGCCCAGGGTGCGGGACGAGTAGCTCGGCACTAGTTCTTCTCCGCCTTCAACTTCTCCACCGCCGCCATGGTGTTCTCCACATGCTTGGTGGGATCCATAGCCGTGTACTCGTAGACGATCTTGCCGCTGGGCGCGATCACGTAGGACGTCCGATCGGCATACTGAGGAGCCTTGGCCATCACCGCATCGTAGGCCTTGGTGATGCTCTGATCCGCATCGGAGGCCACCGCGAACTTATTGCGGCATTCGGTCACGGAAAACTTGTTGAGCTTGTCGATGTCATCGTGCGATACGCCGATCACGGTCGCCCCCAAGGACTTGAACTTATCCGTGGCCTCGGCGAACTCATGCGCCTCGACCGTGCAGCCGGGAGTAAATGCCGCCGGGTAGAAATACAGCACCACCGGACCCTTCTTCAACGCATCCGCCAACGCGAACGTGAACGGCTTGCCCGCCAGCGTCGCCTGCGTCGTGAAGTCGGGCGCCACGGCGCCGGACTGCAGAGTGGCATACGACGGCACCGCCAAGACACAGGCCCCAAGGGCAGCGAAAATGAAGCGATTCATAGATGAATTCCTTTGCTGGGGGATGAGTCACTCAAGTCTGCGCCAACCGGTTTCACCCCGCAAGGTAACCGCGCATTGCGAGCCTCACTCATTGGAACCCAGGCTCATTGCGACTCAGGCGAATTGCGAGCCACGCGCATTGCAACCCCGGCTCATGCGCTACTCCTCGACACCAAGACCACGCCGACGCAGATGAGCGCGATTCCCAGCACCTTCACGGGTGACAGGGTCTCACCCAACCACAGCACCGACACCGCGGCGACGATCACGTAGCCTACCGACAACATCGGATACGCCGTGCTCACCGGCGCCTTCGACAAGGCCGCCAACCAGACGCAGAGACTGGTGCCGTAACACAGCATGCCGGCCCAGAACGCCAGGCTCCGCGCCAGAATCAGCGTCGCCTCGAGCAAGGTGTGCATGCCGAAATCGGTAAAATGCGCCAACGGCCGCGTCGCCACCTTCAACAACAATTGCGCGACACTGTTGAGCCCGACGCCGGTCAGAATGAGAGCCCAGGTCACCGCGCTGATCGCGCCGGCCGTGCTCATCGTCGTGCCACCAGCACGCGATGCGGATCGCGCGCGATTTCCCGCATCGGCACGCCGCGGCTCTTGAAATCATCGAACATCTTGAGCTCCATTACCGCATACCCATCCGACAAGCCGCGCCATTGCGCCACGAACGCCGCAACCTCCGGAATCCCAGCGCCCGGATCATGCCGCAAACCAAAATCCAGTTCACCACGATAGGCCACCAGCGACAGCGTTCGCCGCCAATAAAAGGGCAACGTCTGATCGTAGGTTCCGACACTGTAGATCGGCACGTCACGCGGCACCTCCCCGAGAGACCGCGCCAGAACGACTCCAGAATACAGCGGCGCCACCGCGCCCGCTGCTCGGCCCAGAGCCAAGCCCGCGATGCACCAACCCACGCCGAGAAAAACCGCGGCGCGGGTCACATCGCCGCGACAACGTAACAAGACGAACGCCGCCGACACCGCGAGCAGCACGCCGATCTCGAGCAAGGGGCCGGCCAGCAGCAGAAAATACTGATTGCGCTCGGTCGTCGCGAGGAATCGCGGAGCGAACACCCCGGCCGCGATCAACGCCACCGCCGCGACCACGCTGAGCACGGCGGTGAACGCGGCATCACGCCGCAACACCCCGGCGGGCAACGCGCCGATCAACGCCGCCACCGCGGGCAGAGCCGGCAAGAGATAGGGAATCAGCTTGGAGTCGGACAGCGAGAAAAACACCCCGATGAACCATACCCAGAGGCACAGAAACGCCTGCGCATCGAATTGCCCGGCGGGCGCCCTACGCCGCCACGTGAACAACAGCACCCGCAACGCCGACGCGGTCCAGGGGATGGTGCCGAAGACGAAGACGGCGGCGAAGAACCACCACACCTCCTCCCGGTCGGCGCTGGGCGTGAGGTAGCGCGACAGATGTTCGTGCACGAAAAAAAATTCCAGGAAATCCGGCAAGCGACGCGCCGCCAACCAATGCCACGGCACGGTGATGGCCAGGAACAGCGGCACTCCCCAGGCGAGATTCAGACGCCGCCACGGCGCGAAATCCCGCACCACCAGGCTGTACGCCACCAGTACCCCCGCCGGAACTGCGGCCGCCACCAACCCCTTGGTCAGCACCCCGAGCGCCACCGCGACCCAGGCCACCAACATCCAACGACGACCTGGCTCGGTGCCCGCCGTGTCCACGGCACCGACCTTGGTTGCCGGCGGCACACGCGTCGCACCCGACCCGGCCTCACCCGCCCCCGTCGCACCCCCTCCGATCGCAGCGGCCACCCCCGCTTCGGCGACGCGTCCCCGGGGTTGCGCCAACAAGAAACCAGCGAGCGCCAGGGTCATGTAAAACGTCAGGCTCATGTCCAACGTGAGTAGCTGCCCCATCACCACGAACAGCAGCATGCTCGCGAGCACCGCACCGCCGCGTAGGCCGGCGTGTCCGCCCCATAGCGTGGCCCCCAGCCACCCCACCGCAGCAAGGGTCCCCAGCGCACACAGCGCCGTATAGAGCCGCGCCCCAAACTCCCCCTGGCCGAACACACGCAAGCTGATCGCCGTCGCCCAATATTGCAGAGGCGGTTTTTCGACGTACGCCAGCCCGTTCAGGTGCGGGACGACCCAGTCGCCGTCGCTCAGCATCTCGCGCGGTATCTCAGCGTAGCGACCTTCGTCCGTATTGAACAGCGGCCGCGCCGGCAGCATCGCCAGCCACAGCACGACGACGAACGCCGCGAGACCCGCGTAAATCCACGGCTGGCGTCCCCCTAACGCTGCCGGCTCACTCAGGGGACGGCCCCGACCGGCGACTGCACCGCCAGCAAGCCCGAGCGCCCCGGGATCTGACCCTGGACCACTGCGCGGACCGGTAGCTGCCGCTGCACAGCGAGCGCATGAATCCCCGCCATCCGCGTGAGAGTGGCGCCCGCGGCGCGCCACTTGAGCAGCAGCGACTCGAACGCCGGGAGGAGCAGCATGCCCTCGAGTTCGGCGTGCAGGGTGAACACCTGGAGATCTCTCCCCGCGTCCGCCGCCGACCGCTCGAACATCGCGTCCGCGATAGTCGACTCATCGATGCCATCGCAGCCCAACAGTTCGTCGAAGGTCGGCAAGGTGGTGGGCAATTGCGGGCAGGTGCTGGGCGCACCCGGCAGCGACGGGAAAAACGCCGCTCCGCCCCGCGTATCGCTGGCATACAGCAACCCATGATCGCGCTCGAGTTCCAGCGCATGGGCGTTCATCTGCCAGCCGGCGGCGGCATGCGATTGCGGCGCAAAGCCGAACACGCGCTCGAAGGCATCGAGGCCGCGCTCGAATTCAATGCGGGTCCACTCGGCAGTGGCCTGCGCGACGTAATCTTGCCAGCGCACGTGGTCATGAGTATGCAAGCCCACCTCGAACCCGGCGTCGTACACCCGCCGCATCTCGGCACCGGCCTCTCTGCCGATGTCCGGTCCGGGCAGCAACACCCCGTACAGCAGGGTTTTCAAGCCGTAGTGCTTGAGCACCGAGGTACGCGCCACCTTCTGCGCGAAGCCCTTGCGAAATACGCGGCGCAACGCCCGACCAGTGTGGTCAGGGCCCACCGAAAAATAGAACGTGGCATCCACGCCATGCTTCTTGAGCAGCGCTGCCAGCCGCGGCACCCCGTCGCGCGTGCCGCGCAAGGTATCGACATCGACCTTCAGGCCGATGTGCGTGCCTTCAAGCATGGCTGGACAACAATGCCGAAGCGGACGGCAGTGCGTGAGCGTAGGAATCGAAAATCGCCTCGAGCGCCGCCCGCATGTCGGTCTTCGGCGTCCAGCCGAGTTCGGCCGTGGTGTTCTTGATCGACGGTAGACGCGCCGGAATGTCCGCGTAGCCCTTACCGTAGTAGTCGAGTGCCGAAATGTCGATGAGCTGGGTGTGCTTGGCGGTCGGCGCATACTCGGGCCGGGCATTGGCGATATCCAGCATCATGGTCGCGAGTTCGCGGATCGAGTAGGAATTGTACGGATTGCCGATGTTGTAGATCTTGCCGTCGGCGATGCCTTGTGGATTGTCGATGATGGTGGTCAGGCACTCGACCGCATCGTCGATGAAGGTGAACGCACGCGTCTGGCTGCCGCCATCCACCAGCTTGATGGGCTCGCCGCGCACGATATGGCCTAAGAACTGGGTCAGCACGCGGGAGCTGCCCTCCTTCGGATCATCCATGCTGTCGAGGCCAGAGCCGATCCAGTTGAACGGACGGAACAGCGTGAATTGCAAGCCTTGCTGCCCATAGGCATAGATGATGCGATCCAACAATTGTTTGACGCAGGAATAGATCCAGCGCTGCTTGTGGATGGGCCCCAGCACCAGCTCGGAGGTCTCCGGATCGAACTCCTTATCGCGCGACGCGCCATACACTTCGGACGTCGACGGAAAGACCACGCGCTTCCTGTACTTGACGCAGTGCCGGATGATCGGCAGGTTGGCCTCGAAGTCCAACTCGAACACCCGCAACGGCTCGCGCACGTAGGTCGCGGGTGTGGCGATCGCGACCAGCGGCAGAATCACGTCGCACTTGCGCACGTGGTACTCCACCCATTCCTTGTTGATGGTGATATCGCCCTCGACGAAGTGAAACCGCGGGTTGTCGAGCAGCGTGCCGACGCGCTCCGACTGCAGATCCATGCCGTAAATGCTCCAGTCGGTGTGCGCGAGCAGGTACTTGCTCAGGTGATGGCCAATGAAGCCATTGACGCCGAGAATGAGAACGTTTTTCAAGATGAACCCCTAAATCCCAAGAATCAGCTCAACACGAATCAGACCAGCACGAAGCCGCGCAACGCGCATCAGGCCAACGCCAGCGGCTGGCGTGCCAACGCCTGCGGCACCGCCGCCGGCCCCACCGGCGCGCCGTCCAGCTCGAGCCGCAGGATCTTAAGCCGCCGCCCATCGGCGCAATCGGCATACCAAGCGCCATCCATCGAGTACAGACACGGCGCGGCCGCCGCATGGCGGGGTGCCTCCCCGTCCAGCCGCGTTTCCAGGATGGCAAGCCTACACCCGTTCACCTCGGTAAACGCGCCGGGAAACGGCGGCGCCACCGCGCGCACCAGGTCATGCACGGCACGCGCGCCACGGCGCCAATCGATCCGGCCGTCCTCAGGTACGCGGCGTCCGAAGTACGAGCCGCGCGCCAGATCCAACGGGCGCGCCGTGGCACTGCCGTCGATGAGAGCCGGCAGGCTGCGGCGCATCACCTCGGCCGCGGCCGCCGCCACCTTGAACGACACGTCGAGCGCGGTATCGTCTTCCAGGATGGGCACCGCTTGCTGGTCCACCAGCGCGCCGGCATCGGGTTTTTCCAGCATGTAGTGCAGACTGGCGCCGGTGGTGGATTCCCCCTGAATGATCGCCCAATGCACCGGTGCGCGGCCGCGGTAGGCGGGCAACAGAGACCCATGCATGTTGAGGGCGCCGCGGCGCGGCACCTCGAGCCAGGAGCTTTTGAGCAGGTACCGGTAGTAGAACGAGAATAGAAAGTCCGGCGCCGCGGCCCGCCCACGAGCCACCCACTCCGGGGTGTTGGGGTTCTCCGGCGTTTCGACGCGGAGCCCGTGCTCGAGGGCCAGCGCCCGCACGCTGCCGAACCACTGACTCTCGCCCGGATCGTCCGCATGCGTGAACAGCAGCGGGATCTCGATGCCCTGCGCCAACAATTCACGTACACAGCGAACCCCGACCTCGCTGTAGGCAAACACCACGGCACGGGTCACTGCGCGGCCACCTCGGCGGCCTCGAGCGGTACGACGTCGGATGGCGCTCCAGGTGCGACCGGGAAACCCTCCTCGCGTCCCACCTCCAACACCGCCTCGACCAGATAGCGCGGCCGCTCGCGCACCTGGGCATAGATCCGGCCCACGTACTCGCCCAAGAGACCAATGCCGAACAGCGCCAGACCGATGAACAGGAACACGACGCCGAACAGGCTGAACACGCCTTCGGCCTCCGGGCCCACGATGATGCGGCGCACGAACAGATAGATCACCAGCAGCGCCGACAACGCCGACACCGCCATCCCGAGCATGGAGAACAATTGCAGCGGCACCACCGAAAATCCGGTGACGAGGTCGAAATTCAAGCGGATCAGACTGTACAGCGAGTACTTGGACTGGCCGGCATAACGCTCCTCATGCGTGATCGGCACCTCGATCGGATTCATGGCGTACAACGACGCCAGCGCCGGGATGAAGGTGTTGATCTCGCGCGTTTGATTGAGGGCCGTCACCACCGACCGGGCATAGCCGCGCATCATGCAGCCCTGATCGGTGATCCTCACCGGCGTGATACGCTCACGCAGCCGGTTCATGCCTCCGGACAACACGCGTCGCCACAGAAAATCCTGACGTTGCTGACGGATGGTACCCACATAGTCGTAACCCTGAGCCAGCATGTCGACCAGCTTGCCGATCTCCTCGGGGGGATTCTGCAGATCCGCATCGAGGGTCACCACATAGTCGCCGCGCGCGTAAGCCAGTCCCGCCATCACCGCGGAATGCTGCCCAAAGTTCGCATGAAACAGTACCACGCGCGTGTGCTGCGGGCGCCGCTGGAATTGCTGGCGCAGCAGCGCCACCGAGCGATCCCGACTACCGTCGTTGACGAACACACACTCGTAGGAAATCTTCAGCGCGTCGAGCGCCGGGTACAGCCGCGCGAACAAGGAGGGCAGCACCTGTTCCTCGTTGTACACCGGGATGACGACGCTGAGCTTAGGCTCGGGCACGGACATGACTCTTCCGACCGATCAATGATCGGCGGGGACCGCGCCGTGGGCTTTGAGCAGCGCGAACAACTCGTCGGTCTTGTCCTGCATCAGGTGCGCCGAGCCCCGCGCCTCCACGTTCAGCCGGATCAGCGGCTCGGTGTTCGAGGTACGCAGATTGAAGCGCCAATCGGCGAAGTCGTAGGAGATACCGTCGGTCTTGTCGACTTTGAGCGCCTGCGGTGCGTAGCGCGCATCGAAGGCCAGGAGCGTTGCCTTGGCGTCGGGAACACGGTAATTGAGTTCACCGCTCACCGGGAATCGGCCGATGCGCTCGCCTACGAGCTTGGACAGAGGTTGCCCCGATGCGCTCAAGATCTGGCTCACCAGCAGCCAGGGAATCATGCCGCTGTCGCAATAGGCGAAGCGCCTGAAGTAGTGGTGCGCGCTCATCTCGCCACCATACACGCCGTCGACCTCGCGCATCTTATCCTTGATGAACGCGTGCCCGGACTTCGACAGCACTGCGGCGCCGCCGTGAGCCTCGACGATCTCGATCGTATTCCAGGTCAAGCGCGGGTCGTGCACCACCTTGCCCCCCGGTTGACCCTTGAGCAACGCCGCGGCCAGCAACCCGACGATGTAATACCCCTCGATGAAACCGCCGTTCTCATCGAACAGGAAACAGCGGTCGAAATCGCCGTCCCACGCGATGCCGAAATCGGCCTTGTGCTCACCGATCGCTGCGATGGTCGAAGCCCGGTTCTCCTCCAGCATGGGATTCGGAATGCCGTTGGGGAAGTGGCCGTCCGGCTCATGGTGCACTTTGATGAATTCGAACGGCAGCTTGGGTTCGAGTTCATCGATGATGAGTCCCGCACCGCCGTTGCCGGCATTGACGACGATCTTGAGCGCCGCGAGTTTATCGACGTCGACGTACGATAAGAGATGCGCAACGTAGGCCTGCATGGTGTCGATGCGGTGCCGCACCCCCGCGCGCGTCGCCGCCGGGAACTGCGCCCGCTCGGCGAAGCCGCGAATGTCCTGCAAGCCGTTGTCGCCGCTGATCGGCCGCGACTGCTGGCGCACGAACTTCATGCCGTTATAGTCGGCCGGATTGTGGCTCGCGGTCACCATGATGCCACCATCGTAGCCACCGTCGAAGGTCGCGAAATAAACCCCCTCGGTGCCACAGACACCGATGTCATATACATCGACACCGCTGTCGGTCAATCCGCGGCACAGCGCATCGGCCAAAGCGGCGCTGGAGAGCCGGATGTCGCGGCCCACCACCACGCGCTGCGGACTCAAGAACTGCGCATAGCCGCGCCCGACCCGATAGGCCACGTCATCGTTCAACTCGGTGGGAATACGGCCCCGCAGGTCATAGGCCTTGAAGCAGGTGATCGCGCTCAATTGCTGGTTCCTTCGCGGCCGTAGTTGTCCTCGTAGCGCACGATGTCATCCTCGCCCAGATAGGTACCGGAGCGGACTTCGACGATGTGCAGCGCCACCTTGCCCGGATTCTCGATACGATGCGTCGCCCCCACCGGTACATAGGTCGACTGGTTCTCCGACAGTAAAAATATCTTCTCCCCGCAGGTGACCTTGGCGGTGCCCTGAACCACGATCCAATGCTCGGCGCGGTGATGATGCATCTGCAATGACAGAATGCCACCGGGCTTCAGCGACAGCCGTTTCACCTGGAAGCGCTCGCCGTCGTCGATGCTGTCGTAGCTGCCCCAGGGCCGGTACACCTCGCGGTGCCAGGCGGACTCGCTGCGGCCCGCTTTCTTCAACATCGACACCAATTCCTTCACGTCCTGCACACGCCCTTTCGGCGCCACCAGAATGGCATCCTTGGTCTCGACGATGATGTGATCCTCCATCCCGACGGCGGTGACCAGACGGCTGGTGGAATGCACGTAGCAATCGTGGGTGTCATGCACCAGCACGTCGCCCTGCAGCACATTGCCCTGCTCGTCCGCCGGCAGCGCGTCGAACAGCGAGGACCATGAACCCACGTCGCTCCAGCCCGCATCGAGCGGCAGCACCACCGCATCCCGGGTCTTTTCCATCACGGCATAGTCGATGGACTCGCTGCGGCAGGCCTGGAAAGCCGCCTTGTCGACCCGCACGAAATCCAGGTCGCTCTTCGCGGCGCGATACGCCGCCGTGGAGGCATCCAGAATGTCGGGTGCATATACCCCGAGTTCCTCCAGGTAGCGCGCCGCTTTGAAGACGAACATGCCGCTGTTCCAATAATAGTCCCCGGCCGACACGAACTTTTCGGCGATTTCCAGCGGCGGCTTCTCGATGAATTGCGCCACCGGATACGCGGGACCCTTGCCCGGTCCGCGATGGATGTAGCCATAGCCCGTCTCCGGCGCATGCGCCACGATGCCAAAGGTCACGAGCTTGCCCGCCTCGGCGAGCCCCACCGCGACCTCCGCCGCCTGCTGGAACGCGCGCGCATCGCGAATCACATGATCCGCCGGCGCCACTACGATGGTGGCATCGGCATCCAATTCCAAGGCCTTGAGTGCGGCCAGCGCCACCGCGGGCGCCGTGTTACGGCCGGCGGGCTCCAGCAAAATGCCGGACGGGACGAGATCGAGCCCTCGTAGCTGTTCCGCGACGGTGAAGCGATGCGCCTCATTGCACACCACCAGCGGCGCACGAGAACCTGCGATACCGGCGAGCCTGAGCGCCGTGTCCTGCAGCATGGAATGTTGACTGGTGAGCGCCAGCAACTGCTTGGGATACATTTCCCGCGATAGCGGCCATAGCCGCGTGCCGGCTCCGCCCGAGAGAATCACCGGAAACACCGCGGTCATGGAGTCCGCGCCGGACTTGGCCCGACCCGACCCACCGCGTAATAGCGGATGCCCTCGCGCGCCATGTGCGCCGGGTCATACAGGTTACGGCCATCGAAGATGACGGGGCTGCGGAGCGCGCCCTTGATGAACTCGAAGTCCGGACTGCGAAATTCTCGCCACTCGGTGACGATGGCCAGCGCGTCCGCGCCCGCGAGCGCTTCGGGACCCCGGGTGCACAACACGAGGTCGCCCCGCTCACCGTAGATCCGCCTGCATTCCGGCATGGCCACCGGATCGTAGGCCCTGACCTTCGCGCCTCCGTCCCACAACGCTTCCATCAGCACACGGCTCGGGGCCGCCCGCATGTCGTCGGTGTTCGGCTTGAATGCGAGGCCCCACACGGCGATGGTCTTGCCTTTTACAGCACCGAAATGGCTCTTGATCTTGTTGAACAGCCACTGTTTCTGCCGATTGTTCACCGCCTCGACTGCGGTGAGGATGCTGGCGTCATAGCCCACCTCGTCGGCCGAGCGTTTCAGCGCCTGTACGTCCTTAGGGAAACACGAACCCCCGTAGCCGGCCCCAGGATAGATGAACGAATAGCCGATGCGCGGATCCGACCCGATGCCGTTACGCACCGCCTCGATGTCGGCACCGAAGTGCTCCGCGAGGTTGGCCAGTTCGTTCATGAAGCTTATCTTGGTCGCGAGCATCGCGTTCGCCGCGTACTTGGTGAGTTCCGCGGATTTCACGTCCATGACGATCATGCGCTCGCGGTTGCGTGTGAACGGCTCGTACAACGCCTGCATGAGGTCGGACGCGCGCTCGCTATCGGTCCCCACCACCACCCGGTCCGGCTTCATGAAGTCGGCGATAGCCGCACCCTCTTTGAGAAATTCCGGATTCGAGACGGTGTCGTAGGGCACGCTGGCACCGCGCGCCTGCAACGCGGCGGCGACGGCGGCGCTCACCTTGTCCGCGGTACCCACCGGTACCGTCGACTTGGTGATGACCACCTTGTACTCCACCATGTGTTCGCCGATGGTACGTGCCACCGCCAGCACGTAGCGCAAGTCCGCCGAGCCGTCCTCGTCAGGCGGGGTACCCACCGCGATCAATTGAAACTGCCCATGCTGAACTCCCTCCTTGGCATCGGTGGTGAACACCAGGCGGCCGGCAGCGAAATTGCGTTTGACGATGGCGTCGAGCCCCGGCTCGTGAATGGGTACCTCGCCCCGCTTGAGCATGTCGATCTTGCGCTCATCGACGTCGACGCACACCACGTTGTTGCCGGCATCCGCAAGGCAAGCTCCCGTGACGAGGCCGACATAGCCGGAACCGAAGACCGTAATTCGCATGCGTAATATTCTGATTTAAATAGGAAAAATTGCTCGGAAGCGTAGCGGGTTTAACGGGTCAAGTAAAGACGACGGGCGTTCGCCCCACCCCAGATTGAGGCGAATTAATCAGGCCTCATCGTCTCAAGTCCACGGCTCCACCAGGAGTTTTCGCTCCCAGGCCAGCGAACTGGAGACGATGGACTTCAAGTCGTCATAGCGCGGCTGCCAACCCAGTTCGGTGCGGATACGGTCGGCGCGCGCCACTAGATAGGCGGGATCGCCGGCGCGCCGCGCCTCTTCGCGAATGGTCAGCGGTTTGCCGGCCACCGCCTCGACCATTCGTAGGACCTCACGCACCGAGTAGCCATGCCCATAACCCACGTTCAAGGTGACGGACTTGCCTGCGGACCGCAAATAATCCAGCGCCCGCAGATGTGCGGACGCCAGATCCTCGACATGCAGATAGTCCCGCACCCCGGTGCCATCCGGCGTCGGATAGTCGCTGCCGAACACCGATACATGCGGCCGCTTGCCCACCATGGCTTCGCAGGCCACCTTGGTCAGCAGCGTGGCACCCGGCGTCGCCTGACCGATACGACCTTGCGGGTCGGAGCCCGCCACATTGAAGTAACGCAATGCGACATAACGCAAGGGATTGACCGCCGCCACATCCCGCAGCATCCACTCGCTCATGAGCTTGGACGTGCCATAGGCATTGATGGGACGGGTGGGAGAATCCTCTCCAGCATATCCCTCGTCCGGCATGCCATAGACTGCGGCGGTCGATGAGAAGACGAAATTCTTCACGCCATGATCGATGCAGGCCTGCAACAGATTGCGGGTGGAGGCCGTGTTGTTGCCGTAATACTTGAGGGGCAGCGCCACCGACTCGGGCACGATGGTATGCGCCGCAAAATGCATGACCGTGCCGATCTGGTGTTCTGCCATGAGCCGCGAAACCAGCGCAAAGTCGCCCACGTCTCCCACCACCAATTCGCCCGCGGTCACGGCCTGACGGAAGCCTTTGCCGAGGTTATCGAGGACCACCACGCGTTCGTTGGCTTCGCCCAACTGACGCACTACATGACTGCCGATATAGCCTGCGCCGCCCGTGACGAGAATCGCTTCCTTGGTCAATCAAAATCCTCCTAAAGGCGCGCATCCGCTATGTTCTCCCGAAACCACGCATAGGTGCTTTCAATACCGGCCCTCAGTGGAATCTTGGGCTTCCAACCAAGAGCGGTTAGTCGTGAAGTATCCAATAACTTCCGCGGGGTTCCATCGGGTTTCGTCGAGTCGAAATGCAAGTTACCACGATAATCAGAAGCGCTCATAACTACCTCTGCCAGCTCCCGTATAGTGACATCCTCGCCCCACCCTACGTTGACGATAGGCTCTTCGTCGTAATGCTTGAGCAGATAGACAACTGCATCGGCCAAATCATCGACGTGCAAAAACTCCCGCCTCGGGGTGCCGGTGCCCCAAATGGTCACGCTATCTTCCCCGCGAACCTTGGCCTCGTGAAAACGCCGAATCAATGCCGGGAGCACATGCGAGTGTTCAAGGTCGAAGTTATCACCGGGGCCGTAGAGGTTGGTTGGCATTAAGCAAATAGCATTGAAGCCGAACTCGCGTCGGTAGGCCTGACACATCTTGACACCGGCTATTTTTGCGATCGCGTACCACTCGTTAGTCGGCTCCAAAGGCCCTGTGAGCAAGTAGTCTTCCTTAATGGGCTGCGGAGACAGTTTTGGATATATGCAGCTCGAACCCAAGAATAATAACTTGGTGGCACCATTTTTGTGCGAAGCATCAATCACATTATCTTGGACAGACAAATTGTCGCGAATGAAGAGCGCGGGATGCGAGTTGTTAGCTTGAATTCCCCCCACCCGGGCCGCCGCCATGACCACCACTTCAGGCCGCTGTCGCTTGAAGAACTCGTTCACAGCTGCTTGGTCGGTCAGCTCGAGCTCCTGGTGGGTTCGCAACAGCAAATTGTCGTAGCCCTGATGCTGCAGGGCACGAACGACCGCCGACCCCACCAAACCGCGATGTCCGGCAACGAAAATTCGAGAATTGGGTCTTAATTCCATGGTGTGCCTCAGCAAATGCGCAACTTACATAGTGGATATGAATTTCCGGTGTATTCCGGAGTTTCAAATGAAACATCAACGTGGCTGGCCATCGCTAGATTGTATATTTCATCCTCCTGAACCTCTCGGACGACGCAAATCAAATTTGTCGAATCGGTGGGGCGCCATAATGCAGCTTCAGCCGTACATTTTTCTCGTGAGAATTCTGGTATATGTGGTTGGTACGGTCGGTATTGAACAGCGCGGAACGCCGCTTGAGACCATGAAGCAGGCAGACGTTTCCCAAGAGATGCTCAGGGAGGAAAGTGCCAATTTGACCTATGATGCCGTTACCTATGATGCCGTTAGTGAAGGCCGTCTTAGACAATCTACGCTCCAATTGAATTGATAAGCAGTGGGTGGGTACGTGTGGCGATTGCATCAGCAGCAACCGGTAGGCCAGAACAGCGAAGGGGACTGAAGGTATAGTCGCATAACGACCTGGGTGCCTTGGCGGGAATTGGCCCGCGGAACACACCCATGCAGATTTCGGCTACTCAATATGCAACACGTACATTTTTACAAGCCATAATTGCAATCGTATGGCGCGCAACTCCACAAATTACAATTCATCATTTCATTCTGCAGATTTTTGCCGACTGGTACCTGTACTACAGGCTCTACGGTTAATGATCTTTAATCTCCAATGCGGTAATATGACTGCAATATGGCAATCACCTTTCAGTGAAAGGCTGGTCTATGAAAGGGTGAGGCGCGTGGGGGTAACGGGACAAGCATTGCTCCAGTTTGAATACAAATCGGCAAGGTACCTGGACCTGCTGTTTATCTCAGCGCAAACTTTCATCAGAAGGCCACATGGATACCTTTGATGCCGGATAAATCTAGGGCTCGGCATACAGCAAAGCCCACAACTTCGGCTATGGCAAGTTCAGGGCGAGTCTCGATTACTGCGCTTACCCAACCTGAGCCTACTGCAAAACTGATCGATAGAGACCAGGTCGACAGCCCGGAAGCAGTCCAAGCCCATCGACCCAGCATTGCTAAGAATGAGGAACTTTTCGTCAGGCCAGAGCGTAGTAGGCCAGAGGCGATATACGAGCCCACTAAGCGGGCGCTTGATCTTCTACTTGGCTCCCTGCTGCTGGTGGTTGCAATACCAATCGTACTCGTTGCGGCTATAGCGATCCGGATCGAGTCCCCCGGCTCTCCGTTCTTCGTGCAAACTCGGCTGGGAAAGAACGGAAAACCTTTTAAGATACTGAAGTTACGTGGGATGTATAAGGATGCGCGAGTTCGCTTTCCATCTTATTATGATTATTCGAAACGTCAGGATCTCGACTTTTTCTTCCATCACGAGGTCGATCCTCGCGTGACTCGAGTGGGTAAGCTTTTCCGACGAACGAGCATCGATGAGTTACCCAATTTTTGGAATGTTGTGCTAGGCGATATGTCACTAGTCGGACCTCGACCAGAGATTCCTGAGGTCTTGGCGCTCTATGGGTGCTATCGCAACGAATATCTCTCGGTAAAACCGGGGGTGACCTGCCTGTCGAAGTGCACCGGTAGAGACAAACTAACAAAGCGCGCCACTATCGAATTCGATATTAACTACATTCGACAACGCAGCTTTGCGCTGGACTGGCAGATCCTCTGGCGCACATTCCGCGGTGTCGTACTCCGCAGGGACGTGTTTTAAGCCATGAGAGTGCTCGTCCTAGGCGGGTCGGGATTTTTGGGCTCGCACATAGTCGATAAGTTTCTGCAAGAAAGACACGAAGTAACCGTCTACGATCTCTACCCCGAACGATTTCGAAGATCCCCGGCCGCGATCAAATTCGTCACTGGGGATTTCGGTAACGTGGGCGCGCTGGATGAACTGGTTGCAACAGGTTTTGACGCGGTGATTCATTGCGTCAGCACCACGACCCCCAAGAGCTCGAACGAGTCGCCTGAGTTCGATATTCAGTCGAATGTCATAGGCACTCTGTATTTGCTCGACATCTGCGCAAAACACAAGGTGGGTAAGCTGGTATTTTTGTCGTCCGGCGGCACAGTTTATGGAGATATTGGCGACTTGGAATTAGTCGATGAACTTCATTCGGTGCGCCCAATGTGCTCATATGGGGTCTCGAAGCTGAGCATCGAGCATTACCTGGACGTTTACAAGCAGCTCCGTGGCCTGGATTACGTGGCGCTACGCCTTTCAAACCCCTACGGCGAAAGACAAAGCCCCCTCCGTGCCCTCGGAGCGCTGACGGTCTTCCTGCATCGCACGTTGAAGCACCAAAACGTTGAAGTATGGGGCGATGGAAGCGTTACGCGCGACTTCATTTACGTCGGCGATGTGGCATCCGCTGTATATCTTGCGACAACCAATCAGATATCTGGAATTTTTAACGTAGGAACGGGAACCGGATTGTCCCTTCACGACATATTATCGCAGATTTCATCCGTGGTAGGACTTCAACCTTCTGTCGTATGGATGGCGTCGAGATCTTTCGATGTTCCGAAAATCGTACTCGACTCGACCAAGATTCGAAAGGCGACTAATTGGAACTGCCGCGTCTCGATTCAGGATGGAATTGCAATAACGGCAGAATGGCTGCGCAATACCGATATCTAGTTGCACGCCGCGCGCATACGCCTATAAGCGCCCCTCAACGAGGCGTAAAATCTAAGAGGCATAGTATTGCAAATGCCAGAAATCAACATTCCCCGGATCGGGGTATCGCAGTAGGTCTTCTTTATCAAGCGATTCAGCAACCGCGAGTCTTCCACACCTGGACTTTGCAAGCAGGAAAGTTTCGCGTGTAGGAACATGCGTAAACCGAATTCATTTCGCAATACTCGTCGCACGTGGTAACCGTAACGGCTTTCATGACCGACTATCCCATCGGCAATTCGATTGTATCCCTCAATCGCGATTCTATATCGGTTGACGACGCCTTGGTTCGCGAAGGAGTCATTATCCCCGCGCCTGTCCAAGAGAACCTCGGGAACGTATTCGACAGACAATACATGATCCATCAATTCAAACAGCCTTACGACATGGGCCCAGCAGCTACCGACAAACTCTTCGTTGAGCTTGGCGGATCTCCACTTTTCAGTCCTCACGACGATACCACCGATAAAGCTGAAGAAAGCCTCAGTTGTCTGCGCCAGCTCGAAATACCGTTCTCTGTCACCCTGATCTTTCAGATTGAAAATTAATGGCCTTGCGGATTTAATCACGTCTCGATCACCGAGAACTTTCATATCGAGCGTGCACATTGAGTGCTTGCACAAATAAACATCGCGCCCGGATTCGACAAGCGCAAGCATACGGTCAATGGCGCCAGACCTCATGACGTCATCGCCGCTGAATAACCAACAGTAACGGCCGGTGGCAAGCTCGACAACGCGCGCCATGTCACGATCGATACCGCCACGCTGATCGAGCCGGTGATACCGGATAGCGGCGCCAGTCTTCTGCGCATTGGAGACGACTTCGGCAGTCATATCGGTAGAACCACCATCGAGGATTACGATTTCTACCCCCGGTCGCATTTGGCGGATGATGCTATCCAGCGTCTCGCCGATAAAGTTTCCAAAGTTGAAGGTGGGAATGCAAATGGATAGGGTTTTCCCCGGCATCATCGGATCCATCCGAAACGGCGGCTAGCGGCATGAATTGATGGGTTCAAAACGGTGGCAATCGATTGCAAATGCGCAAGATACTCCGATTCGGTGGGCATATAATCTTCGAGCGAATCATGCCAGTTTCGAATTGAAAGCCAGGCGTTGCCTTTAAAATCGTAGCGTTTAATTATCCTGCCGGGGCTTCCCAAGACCACGCTAAACGCCGGCACATTCTCCAACACAAGGGAGCGTGCACCGACGACGGATCCGCGGCCTATAGTCACGCCCTCCATCACTGTGACCGAAGTCGTTAGCCAGCAATTGATACCGATCTCGATGGGAGCGCCTTGCGTAAGTCCGGTATCAACATAGGGACGCCAAGGCGAATCAATTTTGTGACCACACCCGAGGAAGTGACAGTCGAGGCCGGTGAGTGTGTAGTCCTTGAGCTCAATCAGGCCGCCAGTGGAGAAATAGTTGCGGCGGCCGACATGGCAATTTGCACCGATTACAATTCGGTCGGTGACGCCAGCGCGAGTGTTTACGTTCAGCAGCACATCCTGGGATAGGGTTGAATTTGCGCCGAGAAAGACGCTTTCGTAACCGATGATCTGAGCGCTAGTATCCACATAACTATGCGTTTGGGTGTTCCTTCTCCTAAATCGCCGAACAGCGGCATGCTCCCTGTACACCGTCTTCCAAAGCGGCCCCCACAGGCGCCAGGGCATGGCGAAGAAAAACCTCCACCAGCACTGCTTCAGTGTAGCCAGGAGCTCACGCATAGCCTTGCCGCCGCTTTAGATTTTCGTGAACCGCATCGAACACAGCGCGCCGAGCTCGAGGGGCTAGTCCCAGCGATGTAACTATACTCAAAACGAATAAAGTGCAGCCCACCGCGACATTGCATAACGGTGGCCAACCGAACCCACTAAGTCCGAATTTTCCGATCATCGCGAAAGCAGCGGCTATCGCCATCGGTATTCCAACTTCCTTGCAGAGCCACGATGCTCCCGTCCCCGGCAATAAGTATTTATTGGTCATCCAACTCCCGAGAGCCATGTACAGCAAGTGCAAGATGAGCCACGCCGTAGCCCCGCCGAAGGCCCCATATCTCATGGCCAGTAATACGATCAGCGGAACCATTATCACCATGAGCAATGTATTGATGATCAACGGTATGAATACCTTCCCATAAGCGAGTTGTACCGCGTGCGGAATATACATTACCCCATGAATCGCGGTGCCCACTCCCAGAAGCGCTACTAGCGGCGCGATTCGGTGAGCGAGATCGACGTTTCCAGTCCACATCCCTACGATATCCTGGGCGCAGACGACCAAAACCATGGCAATAGAAAACATTATTGTGGCCAGGAGCCGACTGGCAGTTCGATAGAGTTCTAGCAGATGACCGGGTTCCGCGCTTGCAACATAAACTGAAAAACGGGGATATAGGGCATTATAGAACGGAGCAATTATCACATTGAGGCCGCCCGCAACGACCGCGGCCAGGGTGTACCGGCCGAATTCCGTGAGACTGAGAAGCTTGCTCAGCAACACCTTATCGAGCTGGGCAAAAATGACGCCGGAGATTGCCAAAATGACCATTCCGGCCGAAAAACGCCAAATCGGCTTTAGAGTGCTGAAATCCACCCTGGTCTTGCTTGGAGGCTTACCAAGCGCGCGCAAAGACGCCCAGCGAACGACAATTGCATAAAGAAAACCGATACAGGCCTGCCAGAGAAAAAAAGCATCGATTGTCCGGGACCAAAATGCGAGGACCGCGACAGCTCCCAGATTACCGAGGGTGACCATCGCCGCATTGATGGCGCTCGTGACCACGAGCTTTTGCATTCCTACCAAGCTGCCCTGATACAGGCCTATCGGCCAACGACAAGCTACGACGACGCCCATTAGCATAACCGCATGCACGACTGTCAATTTCGGAAGGCTTTGCAAGTTCAGCCAGGATTCGGCTATCGTCGGCGCGATAAAATAAACCAGCAGGGCGATCAGTGCGGCCATGGCCCAGTAGATTACTGCCAAGGTTCGCAACAAAGCATGCGCCTCTGCCCACCGTCCTGAAACGGTGCATCTTGCAACCTCACGGTTGATGGTCGGTGCAAGACCAAAGTCCAAGATCTGAAATAGCGCCTGCAGGGTTGCGAAAAACCCTATTAGCCCGTATGCCTCGATCCCCAGGTACTTGAGATACAGAGGTACTACGGCAAAACCAAGCAAAGCAGTCCACAATGAACTCCCAAGCCCTGCCGCCAAATTGCGCCCCAGCCTCATATTCGAAGATCCGTGTCCGACCCACCAAACTTAATCATTTTGTAATCGAGCGTAAACTTACGATTTGGACGCGGGCTCGAATCGGGTCTCGATTCAAGGTGAACATTCTTGCTGATAAGTGTGCCATTAGCACGACTCGGATCGTGAGGAACTCGGTAAGAATTCTGAATTTTTATGGATTTAATACCGCATCTCCTATGCAGCCCTAATTTGGCTCGCAATGTCAATACCGATGGATGACTCGGATATGGATTTGGCCCCTGAACATGACCTACCAGGGCACCAGGCATCATGGATTCACTCGAGACTGTTGACCCGGCGGTTCGCCTCATGGTCTGGCGAATGGCACGTCCGAAACGTAGAATCTACCGTGTAATTCAGCCCGAATAGGACCTAGATGACGAAATTGAACGCCCCAAGCGGGGACGACGTGAGCGCAGCCCTCCAAGTGGCCGCAACAGCCCGATGACGCAAGCCCAACGAGACTTCATTCACCATGCCTCAATCACTGATCGGATCACGGACGGCCCTTGTTTCGTTGCTGATGTAGACGCATTTCCGAATCTGAAACCACGAATCGCGACATCACATTTTCGGCTATGCAAATCACTAAAAATTCGGGAGTATGCTCGACTATGAATAAACCCAAGGTTGCTTTGATTACGGGAATCACCGGTCAAGACGGCGCCTATCTCGCCGAATTTCTGCTTGAAAAAAACTACATCGTGCATGGTCTGCGTCGTCGTGCATCAATGTTTAATACGGGGCGCATAGACCACCTATATCGTGATCCACATGAAAGCGGAACGAATCTCTTTCTGCATCACGGCGATCTGACGGACTCGAGCAGCTTGCTGCATGTGATCCAGAAGACACAACCAGACGAAATTTATAATTTAGCGGCGCAGAGTCACGTCGCAGTTTCCTTCGAGGAGCCGGAATATACTGCAAATTCTGACGCTTTGGGCGCCCTCAGAATCTTGGAGGCGGTGCGTATATTGGGGCTTGAGAAAAAAACGAAATTCTATCAAGCATCCACGTCTGAACTGTACGGCCTGGTCCAGGAAGTACCTCAACGGGAAAGCACGCCTTTTTATCCTCGGTCTCCTTACGCGGTTGCCAAGCTTTATGCGTACTGGATTACGATCAATTATCGCGAGGCATACGGTATGTACGCCTGCAATGGAATCCTATTCAACCATGAGTCGCCAGTACGTGGCGAACTGTTCGTCACTCGAAAGATCACCCGAGCGCTCGCGCGCATCAAATTAGGCATGCAGAGCCGGCTATATCTAGGAAACCTAAGCGCGAGACGGGATTGGGGTCACGCCCGCGACTATGTCGAAGCACAATGGCTGATGCTGCAGCGATCGACTCCCGAGGACTTCGTCATCGCGACAGGCATACAGCGTAGTGTCAGAGAATTCGTAGCGCTCGCTGCGGAGGAATTGTCGATGCAAATTGAGTGGCGCGGTGAAGGCATCGAAGAGAAGGGATATGATTCCTCGGGTAACTGCATAGTATCGGTGGATCCACGTTATTTCCGGCCGACGGAGGTCGAAACACTTCTAGGAGATGCCACAAAGGCGCGTACCGAATTAGGATGGAGTCCAAAGATTACGTTTGAGGAACTCGTCAAGGAAATGGCTCGGTGCGACCTAAAATCAGCAAGTGCAGACAAAATGCTGGGGCGGTATGCCGGCTTCTAGTCTCGGCGCTCCAAGTCTTTCTATCTGTATCGCGACACTCAATCGCGCCAAGTATATTGCTGATACGCTCGATAGTATTACCAACCAGCTCACTTCGGAGGTCGAAATCGTTGTGCTGGACGGTGGGTCGACCGATGGCACCGAAGCTATCATGCGGGAACGAGAAAAAACTTGCCCAGCCCTTCACTACATCCGCCAGGCAAAAAATCATGGCATCGACGAGGATTACAGCACGGCAGTTGATATGTGCTCAGGGGAGTACGTGTGGCTAATGACGGATGATGACCTCCTGAAACCCGGAGCGATAAGCACGGTAATTGAATCATCTCGACACAAGCCGAGTCTCGTCGTAGTAAACGCCGAGATACGCAACTCGAATATGTCGTTGGTGCTGCAACCACGACGGATGCAAATTGACACAGACGCATTACTTACATCAGCCGACGCGCTCATGACGATCGCTGGCGATTACCTTTCGTTCATTGGATGCGTCATCATTCGTCGGGATATATGGCAACCTCGAAAAAAGCAACCATATTTCGGGTCGCTATTCATTCATGTGGGGGTCATCTTTCAGGAGCCGCTGCCGGGTAATGCGCTGCTCATTGCGGAACCGTTGATTGCCATCAGATATGGAAATGCCATGTGGCGCCCAAAGGAATTCGAGATTTGGATGTTCAAATGGCCCAACTTGATTTGGTCCTTTCGGGACGTCTCGGATCAGGCTAAGTCTGCGGTTTGCAAGCCGGAGCCGTGGAGAAGCATGCTCAGCCTTTTACTACTCAGAGCAAAAGGCCGTTATACGAAAGATGAATACAAAACATGGTTGAGACCTCGCTTCAAAGGATCTTGGCGCAGACATCTCGCAGCACTGATTGCACACGTGCCGGGGCCGCTAGTCAACGGCGCCGCGGTCGCCTATGGGGTTATCGCGCACCGAGGCATACACACGGGTATCTTCGATCTGAAAGCAAGCCGATTTTATTTTCGAAACTGGTTTTCCAGTCCCCAGTAGCCGAATGCGCAAAGCTATCATTACCGGAATCACTGGTCAGGACGGCTCCTATCTTTCCGAGTTATTGCTGCGACGCAATTATCGTGTGCTCGGCATAGTCAGACCAGACACCGCCGGAAACTACGATCGCCTAGGGTCCGTGCGCGACCAAATCGAAATGGTGGAGGTAAGCCTGACTGACTTCGATGCGATGCGGCGGATAGTGGAACAATTTAAACCAGATGAAATATACAATCTGGCCGCACGCGCTTCTAGCGCACAATTATTCTCAGACCCTATTTTAACTAGTCAATACAATGGGTTAGCGGTTGTTGGATTACTCGAGATCGTCCGGCAGATAAATACGAATATAAGATTTTGCCAAGCATCGAGCAGCGAATTATTTGGGAATGCAATGGAGTCCCCTCAATCCGAGGTAACGCCATTTCGACCGAGAAATCCTTACGGCGTGGCAAAATTATTTGCTCACGGAATGGTCGGAACATTCAGGGAAACTCATCATATTTTTGCCTGCTCCAGTATCCTCTTCAACCATGAGAGTCCACGGCGCGGCCAAGAGTTCGTGACACGAAAAATCTCTATGGCTGCCGCGAGAATTAGCGCGGGTCTCCAGAAGCATCTTCAATTAGGCAGTCTTGAGGCAACTCGAGATTGGGGATTTGCAGGCGATTACGTGGAAGCAATGTGGCGGATGCTGCAAGTGGACAAACCGGATGATTATGTCCTGGCAACTGGCGAAAGCCATTCTGTCAGAGATTTTTGCGAAGTCGCATTTCGACGAGTGGGCTTGGATTATAAAGACCACGTCATAGTGGACCCTACTGCAAAGCGCGCCGGGGATGGCGCTAAGCTGGTGGGAAACTCGTCAAAAGCGCGGCGCGTGCTGGGGTGGTCGCCGAAGGTGGGTTTCGAGGAACTCGTTTCCATGATGGTTGATTCTGATGTTCAGTCACTCAAAGCGTAATTTCGATACGAGCAGATTAAAAGGGGATCGTTGATGTACAAGAAGATTGACAGGTGTCGAGTCTGCGGCAACACCGAACTGATCGAGGTATTGGACGTCGGCATTCAGACGCTGACCGGAGTATTTCCTAAATCTCGCAATGAAAAAATCACATCTGGCCCCTTGAAGCTCGTCAAATGCATGGGCTCAGTCGACGTATGCGGCTTGCTTCAATTACAGCATTCGTATGATCTCGGCGAGATGTATGGCGATAACTACGGCTACCGGTCCGGAATAAATCCCAGCATGGTGGCTCATTTGCACGGAAAAATTGAGAAGATTTTGCATGAGATGCCTCCACCAGAAGGCGGCCTGATACTCGACATAGGCAGTAATGACAGTACGACCTTACAGGCCTATCCGAATGACAAGTACACTCTGGTTGGCATCGACCCCACCGGAGTAAAGTTCCGCAAATACTACCCAACCCATATTCAACTGATTCCCGACTTTTTCTCGTCCGCCAAGGTCGTCGAAATGCTTGGGGAGCGAAAGGCCGAAATAGTTACGTCGTTTTCGATGTTCTATGATTTGGAGAACCCGCTCGCATTCATGCGGGAAATAGCCGCGGTGCTGTCCGACGATGGCGTCTGGGTTTTCGAACAGAGCTATATGCCGACAATGCTGGCTCGTAATTCCTACGACACGGTGTGTCACGAGCACTTGGAGTATTACGACCTGAAACAGATCCAGTGGATGGCTTCACGAGTAGGGCTCAAGATAATCGACGTCGAACTCAATGAAGTCAATGGTGGAAGTTTCTCGGTTGTGGCCGCAAAGCAAAATTCCAAACGTGGCCAATCGGCAAGTGTCGGAAAACTGCTGGAGCAAGAAGCTAAATTGGCGCTGGACACCCTGAAACCATACCGGGATTTCGAACAACGAGTGAAAAAATGTCGGCAAGACTTACTGGATTTCTTGCAGAAGGCAAAGCACGACCGAAAGACGGTGGTTGGAGTCGGCGCATCGACTAAAGGCAATGTCATTTTGCAATACTGTGGTCTCACCGAATCCGATCTGAGTGCGGTCGCTGAAGTCAACACGGACAAGTACGGAACCTATACGCCCGGGTCGTTGATTCCAATCGTACCTCAGCACGAACTGTTGGCAGCCAAACCGGACTACCTAGTCATACTGCCTTGGCATTTTCGCGCATTCTTTACGAAAGACCCCACATTTAGTGGTATGAATCTAGTGTTCCCACTGCCAGGTATAGAAATCGTCGTCCCATAACCTGAAACAGCAGTTGCGCCTGATCTGAGTGATAAATGTGACCACTACGCCGCTCAAGCGTTTGCTCATTTTTATGATGACAGGCGTCTTGTGCATGTTCTCCATGACGGCTTTGGATGTAACCCCATGGCTAGTCGGGGCCATCGTACTTGTAATTTTGACCTTACTGCTGGTGGTCTACCGACTGGACTACCTGCATCCCACGGTGGTGTTCGTTATCCCGTGGCTTGCGATTGTCGGATTCTCCATGGTTCCGATTTCGCAAAACGCCCGCGAATTGGCACCGGACACCTATAAACTCGTGCTCGCGGTCATTTTCGTCTGGATGCTATTCACCATAGGGGCGCCTGTTGTGCGGCGCGACCCAGACTCCAACAGTAAGTCGGCACAAGTGCTGTCTCCCGTACTACGGAACCTGCATCTATTGAGCTGGGGCTTCATCTTGCTCTACCTGCTTGCCGCTTTGAACGTGGCGGTATCTGGGTACATACCGATTGTCTCACTCGTACTGGAGGGCGATAGTGGATATGCCGACTTCGGAATACCAACTTTCTACGGATTTTTCTTTGCCTACGCTAACGCCATCGGCTGTCTTGCGTTTTATGTTTACTTAAAAACCCGAGCAAGAAAGCATCTGGGCTTCTTTTTGAGTGTCGCGGTCATTCATCTTTTGTTCGTCACCCGGCAACATCTGCTCACATTACTGGTCGAGGCCTTTATCATAAGGTGTCTCGCAAAAGTGCCGGTCAGTACTCTGCGCTTGGTATTCATTGCAATCTTTGGTCTCGTGGCGCTGAACTTTCTTGGAGATTTACGATCCGGAGACATTCGAGAGACGATTCATATTGCTGAGGAATACCGTTGGATCCCAGGCGCAGCGGCATGGCTGTATGCATACAGCTACTTTAACGTCGTCAATCTCGAGAACACGATGGCCGTGTCGGATGCCCCATACTTTGATGGAACGATGCTTCAGACCATACTTCCATCCATTTTAAGGCCCGACTTCATTCACAAAGCAATTTTCGAAATTCCAGCATTGAACATTCTTTCATACATATATCCGGTTTACTTGGACATCGGGGTCTACGGTGTCTTCGCCTTCACCGCCATAGTGGCGTGGATGACTGCGGCTTCGTATAAGTCGGCGCTGGCGGAGCGGCGATTCAATGCTATTGCTGCATATTCGTTTTTTTATTATTCGGCTATCCTGAGTTTTTTTACTGCTTTCTGGCTATATTTACCGGTCGTTTTCCAGTTGGCGTTTTTCTGGCTCTTCGACCGAATTTTTTTCGCTCCAGCCGCTATGAGCACTGAAGAAATTAAAGTCCCGGATGAGGATCGCGAAATCCAATTGCATGAAGGTCGAGCATCGTCGTGATAGCACCTCACACATGATTAGCGTGGTCTTGGCGACATACCAGGGGGAACGCTATATCGATGCCCAACTCGATAGCATAATTCAGCAACTCGATTCCCATGACGAGATTATCGTATCCGACGATGCTTCATCGGATGGCACGGTCGGCGCAATCCAGCGTCGAGCCGATCCCAGAATCCGGTTATTCGCGCACAATGATCGTGTCGGCTATGTAGAAAATTTTCAACGCGCCATTGACGAGATTCGCGGACAGTACGTTTTCTTCGCGGATCAAGATGATGTTTGGCTACCAGGCAAGGTAACCACAATGCTCGATGCACTACAGGGCAAAGGATTTGCAGTATCTGACGCCAAAGTCGTTAACCATCATCTGGAACTCCTGTTCGATTCATATTTTTCATGGAGGGGCGCCCGGCGGTTCACATGGGAGACGATATTCCTGAAGCCTCCCATCATTGGCGCCACGATGTCTTGTCGCATGGACTATTTACAAACACTACTCCCTCTACCAACGAACGTTCCGCACGACTTCTGGTTGACATTTAACGCAGCGTGGGATGATCAACTCAAAGTCTTGGAAGTACCACTCATCCTTTACCGCCGCCACGGATCGGCCCACTCGCCGACAGCGACGACCCGTACGAGATCGATTGGTACAATCTTGCGTGAAAGAATTGCGGTGATTAGCAACATGATTGGTCGTCGGCGATCATGATAGCGATTGATATGCTCCGAGAGCCGCATGCTACGATGAACAGTAAATTATTGATTGCCAATGACGGGAGTATCGGAACACATGACCGATATCGATAGAGAATTATTGTCGTCTCAAATATTTGACCGCCTTGCTATGGAGGAATCGGAACTACGAAGGCAATGGTTGGAGTCGGGCCCGATCAATCACTTCATTGTCGATAACCTGCTTGCGGACGATGCTGCGCGCGCGATTCGAGATGCTTTCCCCACCGAACATTCGATGGTCTTGAAAAAAAGCCTCCGAGAATTGAAGTTTGTTGCGGCGCAGATGGACAAGTACGATCCGTTGCTCGAGAAAGCCATCTATGCGTTTCAGTCACCCAACATCGTATCTCTGATCGAGAGGATTACCGGCATCCCCGCGTTGGAGCCGGATGAAAGGCTATACGCCGGTGGAATATCGCTGATGGCTCCGGGACATTTCCTGAATCCACATGTCGATAACTCTCATGATAAGTTCAGAGAACGGTATAGGATGCTGAATCTGCTCTATTACGTGTCACCCGATTGGACAGAGCGTGACGGCGGAAATCTTGAGCTGTGGCCGGAGGGGCGTGATGGCAAGCCCATCGTCTTACCGAGCACGTTTAATCGTTTAGTGGTAATGGTGACGCATCAAGGATCGTGGCATTCGGTATCACCGGTCATGGCAAAGACAAACCACCGGTGCTGCGTATCAAATTACTACTTTTCTAAGGAACCCATCGGGGCCAAGAAGTATTTTCATGTTACCAGTTTTCGTGGACGCCCGGAACAGTTCGCGACGGATCTAATGCTGCGGGCGGACATCTGGCTGCGGACGGCAGTTAGAAAGCTTTTTCGAAAAGGCATTAAGGACAACCCGCACTACTACAAGAAGTAATCAGATGATACTACGTGAGGGTTAGATGCGGGACCTCCGCGTCTCGCGCACAAAGACAATCACCCCGGAAATTAGGAAGCCGCCAAAGACACCTCCTATAGTCCATAGCAATAAATCGGGCGACGATGCGCGTTCGGGAGCGAATGCGGGATCCAAGACCTTGAATGCATACTCGTTGTTGCCCCTAGCCAACATCATCTTGTTGATCTCGTTTTCCAAAATTTTATAAATCGCCAGCCGCACCTCAACGATATTGGTCTTGGAGGCTTCATCGTTCAAGTACGCGATATTTCGTTCGGATTCGTTGACTGCCTTATCCCGCAGATACTCATTAGTCATCTTCACCAAATCGTTGGCCCACTTGGCTGCCACGTGAGGATCACTGTAGGTAATCGAGAGGACGATAAGCCCTGATTTTGGGTCGGTAGTTACCCCACGTACTTTCTTTTTGAAGTAAGCATTCGCTTTCCAAAGAGTCGGAACTTTTCCCGGCCTCATGTCTTTCCACTGAGACTTTAGTACATCCCATTTATCCTTGTATAGCATTGGCAACAGATCATTTTGCCGTATGTACTGTTCCGTGAGAGCTTCTGATTGAAGTGTCGCAAGGGATTCGGCTTTTTGCGAGTCTCCACTACCAACCGAAATACCCGCAAGCGAGGCAATGCCACCGAATTGAGACGCCAGATTGCCAAGCCCACCTAGCTGTCCCGACGAGCTGTTGTTGGCCGGCGATAGGATAGCGATCGCCTTATAGGACTTGGGCAGTATCAAGGCCGCCGCACCAGAGGCGACCGTCACTAACAAGGTAATGCCGATTACTAGCCATTTAGCGGCCCAACACAGCTTGAGCAGTTGGCCCGGGGTTAACGCATCGTCAGTGTGCTGGTGAGGACTTTTGGAGTCCATTAAAAACCTTCGGTCCGGCAATCGAACAATTTCTTAAACATTATACACCTTCAATCGCGGAGCCTCACGGCCCGATTCATGAGCAAGCCAAAGACTCTTTCACAGCCAACCGAGGAGTGCCGCTCCGACGAGAATGGCCCGATCAGCCGCACGGCGTCGACCGCCTCTTAGGCAAAATCGCGCGATCCAGTATCGGCGTGTAAAGGTCACGGGTTCACCCAATATTCTGCACCACTCCTGGATCAAAGGGTCATCAGGCGCGGCCAATGAGCAGATTCGAGCAATCACGTGAAGCTGCTCGGCGTACCAGCCGTTGCCCAGCAGACTCAGCCGCCGCCTGACTCCTCCGAAACTGTAGCGTGCGCCCGTATCATTCGATGGATGCTGCCGGTAACGTAGCATCACTTGCCTGTCGAATGCCCAGCCCAATTTCCAAGACCGGGATAATGCATAGATTGCCCAATCGTGATAGTGAAGCCTAGCGCACTCGGACTCATGCTTTGCAAAGAACGCGCGCGCGCGAAGGTAGAGTTCAGCGGTCAACACGTAAGTGCACCCCTGCCCGGCGCCTTCAAATAGGAAATCGGACGCTGTCAATCGATCGGATTGCCCGAGCGTCATCTCACCGCCGTCGCTCCAGAAAGCATTCACCGAGCAAGAGTATCCACTGGCAGCGCAATGCCGCATCAAATCGATACCACGGCTCAATTTATCGGTATGCCAAACGTCGTCTTGATCGGCAAAGGCTACGAAAGTATGCCCTTCCAAGACAGTACTTCGAATCAACCACAAAAAATTTTGCGCCGCCGAACCGGTAGGTATGCCGGGTGAAGTAAGGCGCACTCGCACATCGGAGTCCACGTAATGGATGACTTTGGAACGAGTGTCATCAGTAGAGCTATCGTCGCTGATGAGAAGAGTAACGTCGACACCGACCTGGGCCAATATGCTTTCGATTTGCTCAACGATCCAAGTCGATCCATTGCGTGCAGCCAGCAATACCAAAACACTCTGGTGATCCATAAACGGAATCGCTATCGGCCGGTGGCGGGCTTAAGATCTCTCGATGTCACTCCCCACACGTACAATTGATGAAAGTCGCTTTGTATATTCCTTACGTGGTCAGTAACGATCCACGACCTGAAACTCCATTTTTCGGACACCGCGCTTCTATAAACGATTCCCCATTTGGAGAAGGTAGCGCCATAATGTCCTTGCGTCTGATCGGAGTCGTCGTAAACGACGATGCCAGCATTAGGATCGTTCTTGTACACGCCCATTGCAATAGCATCGGGGCCTCGCCCCGATGCTATTATCAATCCATCCGCTCCGCCGCCGGAAATATTTACTTTGGCGTGAGTCGCGGCAACCGGTGTCAATGTGTCAGTCTTCGGATCATATTTATAATAGGTCGAAAATTCAGGAACCAAATAGGCTGTCGGCGCTTCAACGTTGACCACTGTAAACGCCGGACCTTCATAGACGCTCTCATACATCACAACAGGCCAGTTGCGGTCGACATTGTCAGGACCACGCCAATCTAACGAAATATTTTTACCTATTTTCGCATTCGCATAAATGACAGGATTGTTCCGTCCTCCTCCATGTTCGTCGGGAGTCCACTCGAGCGGAATTGCCCGAGTCGACTGCTGACTAGGCGTCAAATTTTTCAGCTCAATCGTGGGAGACGGATGCCGTTCGTGCAGGGGTATATTACTCGTCCCGTACTTGTCACCAGCCTCCTGAAGAGCTTGACCGGTTTCACAGTAGACGGCCATGGAAAGTTGGCGGCCATAATCGAAATCGTTGATGAACTCTTTTCCGCCCCACCACCACTCCCAGACGGCGCCACCGGTATTGGCATTAGATTTAATGGTAACGCCACCTCCAGACACAGCCACCAGCACTTCATTGACATTGAGTCTTGGATACGCCGATCCGACGGCACTAGCGACCCTATAGCCGGTCAAGGCCTCAGGTTTACGCAGCGAATCTCCGCCGGAAATGAGCGCATGCATGCGCGAACCGACATTGCTTCCCCTGATATCATCGGTACGCAATAATTCGATCATGCCGGGATACGGAGTTTCCTTTGTCCATACGTAGCCAAGCAGTTCGCTCGACTGGTACTGGCCAGTTTTCGTCGAGTTCTCAGTCACAAAATCGGGATTCGCGCTATGGTCTTTCGTCACCCTATAGAGAGGTATGACATCAGCCAAAGGCTTACCGGTAGTTTCTATCGATGCTGCGGCTATGTACCCCAGGGTTGTATCGACGGAAGACGCGGAAATAGTCTCAGGGCTGGCTCTTAATTCGTAGGCCTCACCGGTTTTTACCCTCCAAAGCGTGTTGAGCTTTATCGGAACCAGCCCCGCTGAATCCGCAGCCTCGGCGCAATAAACACCGTGAATAACTGTCGGACAAAAATAACAGAGAATTATTCCTAGTGTTGTTCGGGCGACTTTTGAACACATAGCCCGGCAATATCAGCCTCGGTCTCTGCTGCTACTTCGCTCACTTCACAGGGCGCATCAGATAATGAAGGACCTCGAAACTTCCTCCAGCGTAGGCCCGCATGGTCTAGTAGCGACCGAAGCGTCCGAATCGGATGGCGCAGGTAAAACAGGGCAGCCCCGACCAGCGTAAAAAGCGCCTGTACCATGTACGCACCGTTTCCCGGGTCAATATAAGCGAGAGCCAGCCCTGGCGCCAAACACCACACCACGACGATCAGCGTGCCCCTCGGAACGAATGAACCCTGCTTCATAGACACCCTCATTGTTCGTAACCCTCTCCGCACTCCACAGACCCTAACCGGTCCTGTGGCGTAACAGATCTGTCACATTTGTGACAATTGTAATGAATACATCACTCGGGTCTTACATGGCAAGCTCATTTTCGCTTCCAAGTGGAAATTCTGTCTAATCTGCTCCTCGAACACATTTGCATTTAAACGACTGTATAGATCCGTATCAAACCCAACCAACTCCCGAAACTTCGGGTCCATTGGATCCACCCACTCCACAATGATCTTTTTGGCTCTCGTTTGCACCAATAGCGACGTGATCATCGATAAAGAAGCTCGTTCGCTAACCAACAGGTGGTGAACCAGACCTAGCGCCAAAACGCAGTCAAAACCTGCAACCGCTCTCTCCAAGAAACTTGCCACCTCCATGTTGCGCCAACCAACCGCCGGCGTTGGTCGGCCGATATTCAGCCACAAAGGTGTTATTGCCTTGCTCGAACCGCGGATCCGCTCGTACAGTCGACTAAGAGCAGCATGATCGGCATCCGCAGCGACTACGTCTGCCCCAAGTTCCGCGGCAAGTAGGCTGAATTCACCAGCGTTACAGCCAAGGTCCAGCACAGTTCGACTTCCTGCAAGGTGGGATTTTACAAAATCTGTCTTGGCTGCGAGGTCGGCGTCCGAGTAGTGCACGCGCTCCTCCTCGTATTGCTTCCAGACGGAGACCGAATTGCTTTCGTTGGGACGTAGATGCGCTACCGACCGCTGTAAACGTTGCAGCGTTCGGACTGGCAACGTAGCGGCAATGTCGGCGCTTGCGACTGCAGGCTTATCCTTACTTTGCGAAGCGATCAAACGGCTTCCCGCCCTCGCGAGTAACTTGGGCAAAAGAACATGCTCGATGGCCGTTCCTGAGAAGAGCCGAAAACCCCTGAGGACTTCAAAAGCACGTTCTGGCGTGATGCCGTCTCGATGGGGCAGAAATATCTCAGGCGGTATAAATCCAGCCTTCCGATGCACCAGAAGAGGTAGGATAAAATGGCGCACAAACTGACCATAAGCACGCCACATTCTCGTCGACTCGGAGGGTTCGAACGAGAGAATATCGACAAAAACGGCTCGCCCACGACTGTGCAGCACATTCCACGCCGACGCATCCTTTAGAGTCCAACCGTTTCGTGCGGCCTCTAATGCGACAGCCAACGTCAAAAGCGCAGAGTCATGGAGTTGCAGCGCTGTGATTTCGTGGGGATAGACGGGGAACGGGACCCTGACGTGTTCCAACCACATCCAATCATCGCCATGCAATTCATCACAATCAGGCCTAGCGACCTCATGGGTGACTGGCACCAGTCCTTCACCGATCAGATTCGCCATCCAAGTTGTCCCGAGTAAGGCGCGAACCTGAGCCACCTTTCCGGGTGCGACTGCGCGCAGAATCCGACCGCCTATCTCTACGACAAAACCATCAGGGTCCCGCCATGAAAGGGCCTTGGATTGAAATGGATCTTCCGTCATGTGTTTGGGGCAATGAAGGATTGAGAAGTGGACTCATGTGCCCACCAATCGGCAATCTGGGATTGATTGTTGACGTCGCCATGAAGAAAATCAAGAATCATTTCAGACGTATGAACGGTGCTCACGGGTTGAGTCAGGACTGTTCCTCGAGTTTCGCCGACACGCCAGATCATCAAGGGCACGGGTCGGACTACTTCCGCTCGATCCGCCTGGTACCAGCGGTTACGCAACCAGTGATCCGTCGAGATCACCAGTAGCAAGTCCTGAGTCGAAGCATACTCTTTCATTGACTGAATCACCTGCCCCAGCACCTTGTCCGTAAATAAGAGGTTGCGCGAATATTCCGTTAGAGGATTAGAACTTGGCAAGACGTTGTTAGATGCATCGGCATACGAAGCAGGCAAATGCGGAAAGTTCATGTGAATAAATGTTAAAGCGTCGTGCGCCCCCAGATAGGCAGGCAGCAGTTTCAGCGAATCACGGGTGATATTGGCCCAGTTGTCTACATACCGGAATCGATTGGAAAAGCTGTCGGGTGCGTTGGCGAGGATGGCAGCACCGAATGTTCCAACCTCTGGCCAGACGAAGCTGTCGCAACGCTTCAGCTCAAACAAGTGACAATAGGGATGCAGAAATCCAAGTATGGAAGCACTTTGACCGCGAGCGCGCAGTACTCCGAAGATACTGTTCTCGGCGTTGAAAGGAATCAACTGCCGGTCAGAGTTCTCCAACGAAAGTATGCCCTCTGAATTGATACGGATCCCCTTTCCATTGATGGGCACTCCCGTAAGAAGCGCTGGGATGGAATAAAGAGTTGCGCTGGCCGGACTGTTGGCATTAGTTGCAAACACGGATACCTGCGATAAGTACTCGAAATTCGCAAGATGCAATTTGGTCGACGGATCCAGATAGACCTGGTTGAAATCGGTTTCATCGAACAGAATCCACACCACTCGCCTTGGTAACCCATTCGATACAAGTTTGGCCCGATCGGAAATCCCATCGCGCGCCTGTATGAGCTGCATGGGTGAGAGAAGAGTCGAGGCAGACGGCTCGGAATGAGCCGAATGCCCACTCGAGGCAACGATCAGTCGGACAGCCGCGAGCACGCCGAAGGCGAAGCCCAAACTGCTGAACACGCGGGCTAATTTGTAAAGCGCACCGCGTCGTGACCACACGAGTACTAGTGAAATCAATAAAACGACTATCTTGAAGTACCGCTGCGTGGCCAAGAAATCGTGTCCGCGGGGAATAGAATCCTGCCATTGGAAACCCGCCGCTTGAGACACTCCCTTCAAGGCAAGGGCTGCGAATATGGAGAGCAGGAGCACGAAAAACCCGGTCGTCACGCGCGGCGAGCACCATTTTAGGATCGCCGCCGAAATAGCCCAAAGCAGCGCACTCATAACGCACACCGCTTCAATAGTCGGCAGAACGATGATCTTGAAAGGATCAAGGGAAGTAAGAAAGTAGGCTTCAGTCGCCGTGAGCAGGGGTAAGAAGTATCCCCCCACATATACGAGCGCAAGTCCCACCGCGACGTTAGCAGAAACCAGTCGAGTGGAACTCACCCTTGCCGTCAGCCAGTGCACCACGTTCGCCATGGAGGAATCTAGACGACGCAGGAAAATATGGGCACCAAAAACACTCCTAGCGTCGATCAATAGTCGCATTACCAGAGATTAGCAATGCGGTATGTCTCTCTCAATGGACGCTGCGAACCGCAAGCAATGCGACTGCCAAATTATAGACAATCGTGGTCACGGCCTGCCAAAGCGGGAGGGCTCTTACCCGCTCCGTGTCAAGCGGCACCACGATGGTGTCGCCCGGGCGGATATCCACAGATTGAGATCGCCTAAACCAACCCGTGCGTTCGCCAGTGATCACGTCGCCATTCGCGCGCACCACATAAATATGCTTACGATCCGCTTTCTGCGTCGTTCCGCCGCTCTTTGCAATATAGTCGTCGCGGGTTAGTCCGGGCCGGAATACATGCGACGTCTGGCTCTGCACTTCGCCTAGTATGGTGATTTCGTCTGTTCTCTTGGGAATCAATAATTTGTCGCCGTCCCGAACCATGACATCATCCGGACCACCGATGCGGCCTTTCATGATGCGATTCACGTTAATGACTAGTCGTCCAACCGGCTTGGTATCGCGCAATTGAGATATCAATTGTTGTCCTACCACTAGGACTTGCGAAGCTCCCGCCGCGCCATTACTGGAAGTGGTTGCAGCGCTGCTCGCGACCGCTTCCAGCGATAGCGCCGCAAGATCGCTCTGCAGCCTGGTGGTCAGAGCCTCCAACTGATCCTTTTCGCGCTTTTTTAATTCTTCGCGAATGAATACCGCACCTTCGTCGAAGGCCAATTGCGTAAATCCGCCCGCCCGATGTAGCACAGATGACAGCGTCTCTCCACGCAAAATCGGATATTTGCCTGGAAAGCGCACCTCTCCCGCCAATGTTATGGTTCCGGGTTCTTCCCATTGAGGGATTACCTTGATGACGAGAAGATCATAAGGCATCAATTGGACATCCGCTCCAGGATCGCCGTGTAGAACCGCAGCAAGATCAATAGGAATCAGCGCCGTCTGTCTAGCATTACCAGCGATAACTTCATAGCGCATCAGCTCAGCTTGGCCGCCGTAAGCGGAGTCTTCCAAACTCCCGCCCGCACGTATCAGGTCGCTCACGTGCATGCTTGGTTCAAGGGGATAGCGTCCAGGGGCGTTTACCTTACCGTCGATGCTAACGACTTGCGCGGGATTGTCAGGTGTTGCCTGGAGTTCCAAATCACGGATGACGGGCTCAACGACTCGCTCACGGCTCGCCGACATATTGAACACAAATATCTTGTCGCGCGGGCGCAGTTCAGGATCGGTCACCGATCCTCGCGACCTCAAAGCGCGTTCGAGATCGGCGGAGATAACCTCTACTTTCTCATCGGGAGGAATTTCGCGCCGAATCATGACGTAATGCTTATCGGCGTTTGGGCGCAATTCGTCGAAGCTGCGAAGAATATCCGACAGGCGCAATCCAGCGTGAAACTCGAACTTTCCGGGGCGAAATACATAACCCGCAAGCTCAACCGAATTCTCGAGCGTCGGGCGTATTGCCGGAACCCGCAGCTTATCGCCATCCGCGACCGCTTCTTCACGGCCCTGGTTGGTCGTCAAATCGACGTCGCGCATCTGGCGCAGTCGAGACGGACGAATCCGCTCCAGTTGAACCGTTTTACCGTCCGCATCGGGCAACAAACCGCCCGCGATGTCGACAACCTGCGCTACGTTCGCCTCCGATTTCAACTCATAGATTGCCGGCCGACGCACGGCGCCGTACACGGATACTGTCCTACCAATGGGTGGAATGAAAATTACATCGCCCGGCTGAAGTTGACGGTCCCGACTGGTATCACCATGCAGTAGCAAGTCGTAAAGATCGAGCTCGGTGACCAAATGCCCATCTCTTTTCAGCTGTATGTTTCGTAGCGAACCGATTTTCTTCACACCACCGCTTACAAACAAAGCGTTTGTCATGGTGGACAGACCGCTGACCGTATAAGAGCCGGGCTTTTCTGCCTCACCGAGTACGAAAACGCGGATGGAACGGAGGTCCCCCATGGTGACGCTCGCGTGGCTGCCTATGAGCTGCTGCTCGACTTTCTGTTCGATAAGCTCACGGGCAGACTCAAACCGCATCCCGCTAATTAGGATCGGACCGATTTTTGGGAAATTGACGCGTCCATCTCGACCCACTGTGAGCGTGTAAGTCGCAGGCTCATTTCCGTAAAGCTGAATATTCAGTGTATCGCCAACGCCTACCGTGTAATCGGTCGGCACTTGAATATCGGAAACTGGAGCAAAAGTACTCGGCGAGCCCTCGAACAGGTCGTAGCCGAACGGCTTCAACGATTCGTCTTCGGCGGCCTCTAGGCGCAACAACGTCAATTTAACGATGAAGTCTCGCAAATCTGGATCCGCGCTTACGCGATTGGTCGCCTCCTCCGCAGTCAGGCCAGCCAATGGAATTGCAGGCAAGCCGGGAATTTCGAGCACGCCAAAGCGATTTAGGCGGTAAGGATTATTGCGTAGGATGCGTTGCCGCAACTGATTGCTTTTCTCCTTATCCTCGTCAGTCTCATCTTTACGCTCCAGTTGAACGCGACCAAAATCATTGACTCCATTCTCGTTAGTACCGTTTTTGGAGTTGTAGGTGTTGCCCGCACTATTCTGGCCCGCCAGGCCGGTCAACCCGTTCACGGCGCTCAGGCCGTTCGTGCCATTCGGTACAGGTGCTGCGTACGGACCAGTAAGATTGTTCAAACCACCGTTCGCGTTGTTGGAATTATTGTTTTGTGTGTTATCCGGTTTTTCGAAATCAATTGGCGTCAGATCGATAAGCACCGTATCGTCGGCCCGCAGTTCAGGGTTTTCATCGGGTACGCGTAGCTTGTGGCCATCCTCGGTCTTATCCGAGTATTTGCCGGACATTTCATAATTCTGATTATTTTTTGGCAAGATCGTCTGTGGCGTATTCAGCTTCGGGTCGGTTTTCTTCCCGGAACTATCAGTCCTTCCACCCATTACGCTTTGAAGCAACGCGTCTTGCTGATCCTGCGGTAAGCTCTTAAGGGCGTTGAGCTGTTCCGCGGTGGGCGTTTGCGCGACCGACAAAGTACTAAGGAACAGGGAGGCAAGAGTACCTATTAGAGGTCTGAATCTCATGGCGTCGACACGAAGACATGGAAACCGGACCCCAACACATTCCGCTCGAACTTCATGGGTTCAACACATCCATACTTTCATGCCCAATTGCACACACCACACAACCGATACCGCATCATAACCTTGGGGACCAATATCTCGAGCGGGCAATTGCTGATTTTTTGGATCCAAGAAGACGATTAAGCTCTGTCTATTTGACTTTTAAAACAGCGATTTACGCACCGATGCTGGCCTCGAAGTGTATCGAAGACTACGTTCACGATCTAGTCCCAGCATCTTTGCCGCGGTTCATCGACGACAACAACGTGCGATCCACCGGCGCGGCGGCGACCATCCGAATTCGAGAAAGCTGGATGATTACCGGATACTATTCAGATATTTAGTCGAGCATTGATGATGCGGAGAATTTCGAATGTCTTTTATTAGAAAGTTGAAAAAAGCGAGGATATGGGAGCGAATCTTCAGAGAGCGTCTCTCCGAGCCTCTGCACCTGAACTTAATGACTCTTCCGGTGCTGGCATTTGGTTCAGTTCGCTCGAAGATATATTTCGACTTACTCATGCGGCAGCACCATGCATTCGGACTCTTGAATGCCGCGGATAAGGCAAAATCCATAGGCTTTTCATCCGTAAGCGTCTTGGAGTTTGGCGTAGCTAACGGCGCCGGGCTGATGAATATTTGTATTTTGGCAAAGAAAATATCAGCAGCTACCGGTGTAAAATTCAACGTATTTGGATTTGACACCGGCAAAGGTATGCCGCCACCAAGAGACTATCGAGATCACCCGGAACATTACACGACCGGGGACTTTCCAATGCAGGACCCAGAGAAATTACAGGCCATGCTGCCAGATTTCGCACGTTTAGTCTTCGGCGATGTTTCGGAAACGGTACCAAAGTTTCTATCTGAACTGCATGACCAGTCACCTATAGGCTTTGTATCAATTGACGTCGACTACTATTGGAGCACGGTGGAATGCCTGAATATCTTCAAAGGAGAAGCCAATAAGTATCTGCCGACTGTCACGACGTTCCTGGACGACATTGGATTCGAAGAGCACAATTCTTGGTGCGGCGAATTGGGTGCAATCCGGGAGTTCAATGAGGGGCAGGAGTACCGAAAAATACAGGCGTTCAATAACCTTCGTACTCGCCGACTGTTCAAGAATGCGAATTGGATTGATAATATGTTTACACTACATGTGCTCGACCATGTGTGGCGAACGCCCAGCGGCAACTTCGCGGCACCGCGCGTACTGGAAAATCCTTATATTTCAAGGAGTAACTAACCATGACATATACGGGCGCTTCTCGCCCCCCGCCCGCAAATCTACCGTGCATAATTCTTCCTGAGCCAAGCCACATAATCGAGCCCGAGCAACGCTTGCCACCAAGAGGCATTCGAAAAATACCATCCAAGCGTCTCTTGCAGTCCACAGGCCAAGTCGCGTGACGGGGCATACCCAAGTTCGCGTGCCGCTTTCCCATAGTTGATGGCGTAGCGACGATCATGACCGGGTCGATCGCGCACGTATTCGATCAAACCAGAGGATTGTTTGCCCTGCGCCGACCGCGAGGCGGGAAAGGCGAACCTCAAATCCGCTCGTGTCGCGATCTGCTCGTCCACCAATCTACAAAGTATCTGAACTATCTCGATGTTGGCGGATTCGCTGTTACCCCCAATGTTGTACACCTCACCCGACGTACCTTGTTTGAGTGCTAACGCAATCGCCCGACAGTGATCTTCCACGTGCAACCAATCGCGCACCTGAAGCCCATCGCCGTACACTGGTAGTGCCTTACCATGCAGGATATTGATGATGATGAGCGGAATCAGCTTCTCCGGAAACTGATACGGCCCATAGTTGTTGGAACAATTCGTGAGAGTGGTCGCGAGGCCATAGGTCTCGTGGTACGCCCTTACCAGATGATCCGAGGCTGCCTTGGTCGCGGAATAGGGAGAATTTGGCGCATACGGTGTGGCCTCATGAAAGGGCGGGTCATCGGGTCCCAGCGAACCGTATACCTCATCGGTCGATACATGATGAAATCGATGGGCTTTGACGGGCTTGTCATCCAGCCAGTATGCCTTGGCCGCCTTTAGCAGAGCGTGCGTGCCGACGATATTGGTGCGTATGAAATCGTCTGGTCCCAAAATCGAGCGATCCACATGCGATTCGGCCGCAAAATGCACGAGAGTATCGATCTGGTGCTGCTCCAAGAGGCCGCGCACCGCGGATTCGTCGCAGATATCACCGCGCACGAACGCGTACCGAGGATCGGTATCGAGTCCGGCCAAGTTCTCGATGTTCCCTGCATAGGTGAGCGCGTCGAGTACCACGACCTTGCCGGTCCGGGTGGTACCGAGCCAATGGCGCACGAAATTAGAACCGATGAATCCAGCGCCACCGGTGATCAGAAGGTTATGCGGCTCGAAGCTCATCCAGCATCATCCTCAAGTTGTGCCGCCAATGTTGTGCGGGGAAAGGCACGGCCAGCCGCGCGGACTCGGTATTGAGCACGCTGAAGGCAGGCCGCTGCGCCGGGGTCGGGTAGGCGCTAGTCGATATAGGAATGACGGGCACAGCCCGTGTTAAAAGTCCGCGCGCTAGCGCCTCTTCCTGAATGGCGACTGCGAAATCGTACCAGCTCGCGATACCCAGATCGGTCCAGTGGTACAGGCCAGGAGTCGCGTTCGTCTCGACGAATCCCCAAATCGCACCCGCGATACCGACGGCCCACGTCGGCGTACCGATTTGATCGCAGACGACGCGCACCTCATCCCGTTCGCGCATGAGCCGGAGCATGGTGAGCGCGAAGTTCTTGCCCGTTGAAGCGTACACCCACGCCGTCCGCAGTATGATTGCATCGCCGCCCGCGCTGGCTATTTGCGTCTCCCCCTCGAGCTTGGTGACTCCATACACGCTCAAGGGATCCGTACGGTCGGTTGGCAGATACGCCCGATTCGACCGCCCGTCGAAGACGAAATCCGTGGAGAGGTGTAGCAACCGGCACCCGACACGTAACGCGTTGCGGGCCAGAATGCCGACGCCCGTCGCGTTGATGCGTCGGGCCTTCTCTGGTTCCTTCTCCGCGAGGTCGACGGCCGTATAGGCGGCGCCGTTGACGATCCAATCGAACCGGTCGGCGTCCAGCGCCGAGGCGACCGCCGCCTCATCGGTGATATCGAGTTCCGACCGGGTTTTGACCACGGCCACGTGATGCCGCGGGACAGACGCGGCCACTGCGCGCGCCACCTGGCCGCCACCGCCGAGCACCAGGATTTTCATCCAAATTTCTCTATGTCGGCGAAAGTCTTGCCCTGCTGATCCTTGGCTGAGAGCTTGGGGGTCACTCCCTGAGGCAAGGGCCACTCGATACCACAGGCAGGGTCATCCCAGGCCAGCGTGCGCTCATGCGCGGGACTGTAGATATCGGTGCACTTGTATAGAAAATCAGCCGCGTCGGACGTCACGAGCATGCCATGCGCCAGACCCGGCGGCACCCACAGCATGCGATGATTTTCGGCCGAAAGTTCGGTGCCCCAGCTTCGCCCAAAGGACGGCGAACCACGCCTCAGATCGACGACGGCATCGTAGACCGAACCCGAGGTCACCCTCACCAATTTTCCCTGGGTGTGTTCCACCTGCAGGTGCATGCCGCGCAGCGTCCACTGGGTCGAGCAGCTGTGGTTGTCCTGCACAAACTCCACATCGACCCCGGCGGCCTTGAATTTGGCGGCCTGCCAGGTCTCCATGAAAAACCCGCGCGCATCGCCGAATACCTGCGGTTCGATGAGATACACACCGACGATGGGTGTCTCTAGAAACTTCATGGTTGATGATCGTCGCGCATGATCCGCAGCAGATACTCCCCATAACCGCTTTTCTGCAGCGGCACGGCAAGTTTCTTGAGTTGCGTCGCGTCAATGAATCCCATACGCCAAGACACCTCCTCGACACAGGCCACCTTGAGCCCCTGCCGCTCCTCGATGATACGGACGAACACCCCGGCATCCAGCAGCGAATTGTGCGTACCGGTATCGAGCCAGGCGGTGCCCCGGCCCAACCGCTCCACATGCAGCATTCCTGCGCGCAGGTACGCGCGGTTCAAGTCCGTGATTTCGAGCTCGCCGCGCGGTGATGGCTCGATGGAGCGGGCCATCTCGGGCGCCCGCTCATCATAGAAATAGATTCCGGTAACCGCGTAATTCGAGGGTGGCGACGCGGGCTTTTCGAGCAGATCGACCACTTTCCCGTCCGCACCAAACTGCACCACCCCATAGCGTTCGGGATCGTGCACATAGTAACCGAACACGGTCGCCCCTTCGGTGCGGGCGGACGCGCTCTGCAGCAGGTCCGACAGGTTCGCCCCATAGAAAATATTGTCGCCCAAGATCAAGGCCGAGGGCGCCCCGTCCAGAAACGATTCGGCGATGATCAATGCCTGGGCAATGCCGTTGGGTTCGGGCTGAACCGCATAGTCGAAGGAGATGCCCCATTTCTCCCCGCTGCCGAGAAGGTCGCGAAACGCAACCACGTCCCGAGGGGTGGTAATGACGAGGAATTCCCGAATCCCCGCGGCCATCAGGGTGGCCAGCGGATAGTAAATCATGGGCTTATCGTACACCGGCAAGAGCTGCTTGCTCTGCGACAAGGTGATCGGATGCAGTCGGGTGCCGGCCCCGCCCGCGAGAATGATGCCTTTGCGCTGTTTGGCCAAATCTTGCCCCAGAGTTTCTTTAGGCGAGAGTACAGGGTATTTCCAAGAGTGTCAGCGGTCCTCCGAATACGACATAAGATCCCACCAAGCGCGCTACAGGCCAGAAAGCGGGGTTATTGCCGCTCGACGCTCGCAATCCTCGACGAGTCGGCACGCCAGATCAATCGAACCGCGTACGCGCTCGATGCTTCCGATGTATCCGGCAAGCGCCTCCTCAGCACGCGATCGAAGCGGCGCGGCGCGAATCAGTTGGTGACGGGCGAGGCTCACAATGTCATTTCGGTCCTGTTCGCCGAAGCGACTGAGCTTGCTCACGGCAAGATCGAGCGGAGTGAGTAACCTCACGTCCAGTCGCGCAGCGTCGATGCCTTCTATCGACAGTGTAAGTGAGTCATCTTGCGCATCCTCATGCATCAATGACAATGTGTCACTGTACTGGCGATCGAAGTAGAGCAGGCGCGCGGCTCCGTCGGCGTCGCGGTAAGCAACCTCCAGATCCTCGGGCAGTGCGATTCGCCGCGAAAAGACGGCGTCGATGTCGCGAGAAACACGTTCTGCCGTGTAAAAGTGCAATGCTGCACCCCCAGCGACATACATTTTGACGGGTAGCTGTGCCAGCGGCACGTTTCCTAACGTCTCGGCAATGCGCTCTGCAATTTTTTTAAACGCCTCGACGTATTCGATTCTTACCGCCGGGTTAGGCCGCATGACGCTGCATCGCCAACATAGGGAGGAAGCGCGAAGGTCGCACCGGGCTACGTTTGAGCCACAGGGCAAACACCCCGTCGTGTGAGCTTCCGGCATGCAGTTGCTCAGCCAAATCCAGGAGCGCCCGCCTGTCCATGCCCGGTACGCTTGCAATCATGACCGCAAGCCCGGCCATGAAAAAGCGCGGCCCAAAACTTTTCCAGCGTTCGAGAGTGAAATCACCGGAAGAGCACAGACCGAGTAGTGCTTCCTCATAGTCTCGATCCACCCGCGCTGGGAATTGGCCGTCGGCAGTGCAATCAGTCGACCCATCCTTGGTGATCGTGAGGCTCGCCCCAACCACTTCGGCAAGCGCCTGCAGCGTAGCGAAATCGCAGCTTTGTCGGCGATGCAATCGGGACACGGTCTCCTTGCGAACGCCCGCGCGGGCTGCCCATTCGGTCTGGGTAAGTCGCTGGGCGACGGCTTCAAGCGCCAACTGGTTGATAATCACTCTAAATCGCTCTGTTGACTTATCCATCATCAAACTATCCAATTTATTGACTTATAAGTCAACATTCACCCCTCGCGCAACAACGCCGTCAACTCATCCACCGACAGCGCCTTGCCGAACTCCTCGCCCGAGAACAATCCCTCGGCGAGCGCGCGCTTATCCCGATGCAGGCTCATGATGCGCTCCTCGATCGAGTCCTTGATGACCAGACGATAGACGGTGACGGGTCGTTGCTGCCCCATGCGGTGGGCGCGGCCGGCGGCTTGATCCTCCACCGCCGGGTTCCACCAGGGATCGGCAATGATGACGTAGTCGGCGGCGGTCAGATTCAGGCCCACGCCGCCCGCCTTCAAACTGAGGAGGAAGAAGTCGCCGTCCCCGGACTGGAAGGACCGCACGGCGAGCATGCGAGCCGTCGCGGCGGTACTACCGTCGAGGTATTGATACTTGAGGCCCAGCGCATCGAGCTTGTCGCGCAAAATCTTCAGATAATCGACGAACTGACTGAAGACCAACGCTCGATGTCCGCCGGCGGCGAGTTCCAGCGCGAGTTCCGCAAACGCCTCGAGCTTGGCGCCCGGTAGGCCGTCGATACCGGTGTCACCGGCCACCAGGCGCGGATCGCAACACGCCCGTCGCATACGCGTCAATTCCACCAGTACGCGAAAGCGGCGCTGCTCCGGCGGCAGGGCGCCGGAAGCGATGGCATCGACGGCACTGCGGCGTAACGCTTCGTGGAAGGCTCGCTCCCGCTCGCTGGGCTCGATCAGGTGGACGATCTCCGCGCGCGGCGGCAGTTCGCCCAGAACCTCATCCTTGGTGCGGCGGAGCAGAAAGGGTGCGACCAGCCTTTTGAGCGCGGCGTGCGCCGCAGCATCCTGCCGGCGTTCGATCGGTCCGGCGTAGCGCTCATTGAAGTGTTCGCGCGAGCCCAGCAAGCCTGGGTTCAGAAACCGGAACAGCATCCACAATTCATCGAGGCGATTCTCGACGGGCGTGCCCGTGGTGGCCAGGCGAAAATCCGCCGACAGCTTGAGCACCGCCTGCGCCCGCTTGGTGGCGAAGTTCTTCACCACCTGGGCCTCATCCAGGACCAGCGTGTGCCAGCGGCGGGACGACAATGCGCCCAGCCCCTGTAGCAGTAGGGCATAGGAAACCACCACCACGTCGAATGCGCCGGCCGACGCTACCCGGTCGTCCCGCTCCGCACCGCCAAAGGAGAAAATGTTGAGGGTGGGCGCAAAGCGCCGGATTTCGTCCAGCCAATTGGGACACACCGAGGTAGGCGCCACCACCATCGCCGCGCCACCCGCGGCCCGGTGCAGCAGCAGGGCAATCGCCTGCACCGTCTTGCCCAGACCCATATCGTCCGCGAGACAGGCTCCCGCACCCCAGTGCGCCAGGCGCGCCAACCACTGGAAGCCCTCCCGTTGGTACGTCCGCAACTCAGCCCGCAGCGCCACCGGCGCGCCTACCTCGAGACCTTGCGCCTGATGCAGCCGCTCGAGGCGCGCATGCCACTCAGGGTCGGCATCGAACACGGCGTCCTCCAGCGTCTCGGCCAGCGAACCGGCGGCGAGAGCGGCCACTCTTCGGCTGCCGTCCGTCTGTTCGGTGCCCGACAGCGCCAATTCGTCGAGGCGCCGCCGCAGCCCCGCGCTCAATGCCAGGAAACCGGCGTCACCGAGCGGCAAGAAACGCCCACCGTTCGCGCGGGTCAACTCGATCAAGCGTTGCAGCGGCAGCACGGTCCCATCGTCGAGTGCGAGCTGCCCCGCGACCGCGAACCAATCTCGGCCCGCCTCGGCGCCGATCTGGATGCGGAAATCCTGTGTGCGGTAGCGACGCGTCACCTGAATTTTCTTGCCGGCCGGCCACTCGACGCGCACGCCCTCGCCCACCGACTGTAATTCGCTGACGATGGCCAGACACCGTTCGGGATCTTCCGAGGTCCATTCGCAAGCGTCGCCCCCGTCCAACATCGGTAGCCGCGTGAGGACGGACTGCATGCCCCGGCGCTCGGCATCGAGATCTCGCAACACCGCGCGAGGTTCACCGTTGAGCTCGGTAATCACCCGCTCGCCGCCGACTCCGGGTACGTAACGCGGACCTCCCTCCGCGAAGGGTTGTACGGTCAGGCGCAACCGCAACCCGCTGCCGACCGCCGATAGTTCCGCGCGAATGGTCGCGTCGGCCGCCGTCTCAGGCACGGCCGTCGCGATTTGCGAATGCACTTCGAATAACTCGGCGACGGCGGCAACGAAATCCCGCGCCGCCTCGACACCGTCTCCAGGAATGTCCAACCCCAGCCCGATCAGGTCGATGATGTGCCGGTGAGCCCGAGTCAGTTGCAGGACGCTGGCCCGAGTGGCGCTATGGCGCGTGAGCATGCAGCCCATGGCCGATGCTCCGTAGGGTGCACGCACCTCGTACTCCTCTCCATCGTCGGCGGCGAACTCGCGCCGCTCGGACGCCGTCGGCAACCGCAGGCGCACACCCCCGTCCGGCCGCCGCTCGACCAGCAATGCCGGTGTGGCGCGGATGACCTGCACGACCGTGAACGGCGCATCCGCAAAGACCACTGAGGGATGACCGACCAGTGCCGGCAGAACGCGATAGGCCTCCGTGGAATACGCGGCCCCATTGCTGATCATGAATAGCTGCCGCGCCTCCGGTGGCAACGCCGACAGTACGGCCGCATCCTGCTCCGGGAGGTTGGGGTTTGCCAACTCGTTCTCGGCGAGCGCCCGGCCGCGCGACCAGCCCCGCCCGCCTTTGAGCTGCGTTTGCTCCCGCACCGACACCGCCGGCGTGCTGCCCGGCCCGTGAAGCTCGATCATCCAGACATTGCGCTTCGGTTTGTCCTCCGCCTCGGGCCGCGGCGGTTTGGGCGGCGCGATCACCGCCGCCAATGCCGCCAGCGTGCGCCGCCAGGGCTGTTCCTCGGCGAACAGCGCCGTGAAGGTGTTCTTCTGGAATTCCTCGAGCACTCGATTCCCGATGATCGCGAGCCCCGCCTGTAATTCGAGCGCGGCGCGCTGGTACCCGGCGGTCTCATAGGCCTGCGCCCAACCATCGAATGTCCGTCGTTGCGCCTCGTCCAGCGTGCGTAATTGCGCCCATGACGACGCGGCGAGCGACATCAGGCTCGCGAATGCATCGTCAGAGAAAGCTGTGAGCGCTACCGGCGCGGATTGCGGCGTGCCGCGCGCCTCGATCGCCGACGCCACCCCACGCCAGGAATCTGCGGCGGTCGGAATCGTGGTGCTGCGTACCTCATCCAGGCAACGGCGGCGCGCTTCATGCAACGTGTCGGCGGTGTCGGCCGCCAGCAGCGTGGCGACCCGCGCGAACGCCATGGGTCGCGCCAGCTGCAACTTCAGCACGGCGCCGCTCTGACCAGCGCTCTTGGTCGACCCTGCGGGCTTGCGGCCCGAGCGGCCGCTCATCCCGCGAGTATCGCCGCCGCGAGCGCGCTCCTCATCGCGAAACAGGCGCTCCGCCAATTCGTACAGGCGGGTCGCGTCCACCACCTCGCCGGCGAAAGCGGCGGCGGCGGCGTGCAGGGCGATACCGCGAGCGCTCTTGTCGTCGAGCAGCAGTGGGCGTACATCCGCGGCATTCCGCCCCTGCCACAACAGCTGCTCACAGGTTCGATACCTGAGCTCCGCGGACGCGTCGGATGCGGTCGAACGGAGTTGTGCCCAGACCAGCGCCTCCCGCGCCGACGGATTCGGTTCGTGTAACGAGCGGGCAAGAATCCCCTCCACCACCGCGTCGCGTTCGTCGGCCGGTATCCGCTCCACCACCACCGCATCGAAGGGACTGCCGAACGCGGCCAAGTAGACCCGGGCCGGATCGGCGACACGATACTGCCGCAGCAGCTCGCGGCGCTGCTGCTCGTGCAGCTCCGCGCACAACGTAATTCGCAGCAATGCGACGAGTTGACCAAACGATAGCGGGTATTGGAAACGGCGTAGCGCATCGCCCTGGAGCAGCGCCAGCAAGGGGCGCCGCCATTCGCGCAGACGGCCGCCCAGCAAGCCCTCGCGAAATGCCGCAAAACCATGCATGGGCGCGCACTGCAGGCCCTCGGGGAAACGCTCGAGGTGCCCGAGACCGAGCAGCTCGCCAGTCCACTCCTCGATTCGCGCCTCGGTAACCAATCCCCCATCGGGCGCGCGCAGGCCCACGTCCCGCGCCAGTTGCCGGATACGCGGCTCCCGCATCGGGATGCCAGCCGCGGCAAAGAGCTGCATCAGTACGTGGTATTGAACGACCTCGCGCGGCGATTGCGAGCGCTCGCTCGCAGGCAATCCATCGGTACCGATTTGCTGCGGAATCAAAGAGGCACCTCAGCAGTGCCCCGCCATATTGCCGATCAATTTGCGAACATCCTTCCAAAACACCAAGCGCAGCAATCCTAAACCAGCCGCGTTGGGGTCAGCTCACCGATGCGTCGCCACATACCCGATGAGCGCCTTCAACCCCTCCGCCCCCGGCCCCGTGGGCGCGGTCTTGCCCGTCATGTCGATGCCCAAGGCCAGCTTCTTGCCCAGCTCCACGCCGAACTGGTCGAAGGAATTGATGCCCCACATCGTGCCCTGCACAAAGACGCTGTGCTCGTACAGCGCCAATAGGCCCCCTAAAGTCCGCGCGGTCGTTTGCGGGTACATCAGCAGGGAACTCGGCCGGTTACCCTCGTAGACCTTGTGCGCGCTCAAGCGCCCGATCTCGGCGGGACTTGCACCCGCCTTTTTCATGTCCGCATCGACCTCGCCCAACGTATGACCAAAGGCAAACGCCTGGGACTGCGCCAGACAATTCTGTAGTGCCAAGTCCTGACCCTCGGTGCCTCCCCACGAACCGCGCAGCGGTGCGATGAAATCGAGCGCCGCCGTGGGCGTTCCCTGGTGCAGCATCTGGAAGAACGAATGCTGGGAATTCGATCCCGGCTCGCCCCACACCACCGCGGAGGTCGCGAAGTCCACCCGCTCACCCTCGAGCGACACCGACTTGCCGTTGCTCTCCATCTCGAGCTGTTGCATATAGGCGGGCAGTCGTGCGAGCCGCTGGTCGTAGGGCAGCACGGCCAGCGTCGGTAGTTCGAGGAACGTGCGATTCCACACCACCATGAGGCCCATCAGCACCGGGAGGTTCTTCTCGAGCGGCGTTTCCAAAAAGTGTTTGTCGATATCGCTGGCGCCGCTGAGAAAATCACCGAACTTTTCGCTGCCGATGGTGAGCTCCGCCACCAGACCGATGGCCGACCACACCGAATACCGGCCACCCACCCAATCCCACATGGTGAACCGATGTCCCTGGGCAATACCGAAGGCATCCATGGCCGGCCCATTGGTCGACACGGCCACGAAATGATTGCCGGGAGACTTCTCGCCCAACGTCCCGACCATCCACGCGCGCGCGGCATTGGCGTTGGACTGGGTTTCCATGGTGATGAAGGTCTTGGAACAGACGATGACCAGGGTTTCCGCAGGATCCAATGTTCGAGTCAAATCCTCGAGCTGCGTGCGATCCACGTTGGACACGAAGTGCGGCGTGATGCCGCCGCTCCATTCGTGGCGCAGCGCCTCGCACACCAGCAAGGGGCCCAAATCCGAGCCGCCGATGCCGATGTTGATCACCTGCTTGAATTTCTTGCCCGTGATGCCACGCTTCTCACCGCTACGCACAGCGGCCACGAATTCGGACAGCTTCTTGCGCGACTCATGGACCTCGGCCTGTATGGCCTTGCCACCGGCGAAATCCGAGCGCAGCGCGGTGTGTAGCACCGCACGCTGCTCGGTACTGTTGATCAAATCGCCGCGGAACATCGCCGTGACTCGTTCGGCCAGATTCGTAGCACGCGCCAGATCGAACAGCAGCGTCAGCGTTTCCTGGGTAATGCGCTGGCGCGAAATATCGAGCAGCCAGGAGTCATGTTCGACGTGGAAATTCTGCCAGCGCTGCGGGTCAGCGGCGGAGAGGTCCCGCAAATGCTGGCCTTTGATCTGTTGCGCATGCTGGGCGACGGCGGTCCACGCCGGGAGCGAAGAATTTAACTTTGGCATGACGAAATCACCCTATTGAATTTGACTTAAATCGCATATTACTACGCTGGCCGTAGCGCTATCGTGTGGGGCAGACTCATGGCGCTGGCTCGAGCTGCCGATCTAGCTCGTGTTACTATAGATATACACGGATATACATCGGGTTTGTCATGAAAGTTCAAATAACAAAATGGGGCAATAGCTTGGCGGTTCGCCTGCCGGTCGCGTTCATTCGGGCCATCGGTGCGAAGGCGGGTGACAGTATGGAGGCGGAGATTAATTCCCTTGGTAAGATCACGCTCACTCAGGCTCGAAGCTGGGATAAAGCTGCATTTTTGAAAAAGATGCGCAGGCGGCTCGCCGAGATGCCGATGACATCGACGACGGTTATGGAGATGCGCAAAAACGAGCGCTACTGATGATCTATCTGGACACGAGCGTCGCCGTACCGATGTTCGTACTAGAAGCTGCCAGCGACAGTATTCTATCCTGGCTCGAAACATCCACCGGAGACCTTGTATCGGCGGATTGGATATTGACTGAATTTGCGAGTGCTCTATCCACCAAGGTACGCAGCGGTGACCTGTCACAAGAGCATGCCAAGTCCGCCTGGGACGATTTCGAGATATTTTCCCGCAGCGGCCTGCGACTGCTACCAGTGAGCCGCACGGCGTTTACTCACGCCGCAGAGCTGATCCGCAAGTCACCCGGCGCTTCGCGTGCAGGCGACGCATTACATCTAGCAATGGCTCTCGAGGCCGGCGCATCCATCGTTGCGACCGCTGATGATGAACTTGAGCACCGCGCCGCCGCCCAAGGACTGACCGTCAATCGGTTTTAACGGCTACGTCCCGTAATACCCCCGATACCACTCGACGAATCGCCGCACACCCTCCTCGATGCCGGTGCTAGGCCGATACCCGACGGCGCGCGCCAGTGCGGACACATCAGCATACGTGTCGGGCACGTCGCCCAACTGCATCGGCAGCATATTTTTCACGGCTCGCCGGCCGAGGCATGTCTCGAGAACTTCGATGAAACGCAGCAAGCTCACCGGCTGCTGATTGCCAATATTGTAAATTTTATAAGGCGCGCTACTGCTGCTCGGCTCGGGCGCGGCGGCATCCCACTGCGGGTCCGCCCTCGCCACCTGATCCACGGCCGCGGTCACCCCGTCGACGATGTCATCGATGTAGGTGAAATCGCGCTGATGCTGCCCACCATGGAATACATCGATCGGTTCCCCCGCGAGAATCTTGCGAGTGAATAGAAACAACGCCATGTCGGGCCGACCCCAGGGGCCGTACACCGTGAAGAATCGAAGGCCCGTGGTCGGCAGACCATATAGCGATGAGTAACTATGCGCCATCAATTCGTTGGCCTTCTTGGTCGCCGCGTACAACGAAAGCGGATGGTCCACATTCTGCTGTTCGGTGAACGGCATCCGGGTGTTGGCGCCATATACCGAACTCGTCGATGCATACACCAGATGCTCGATCGCATGGTGCCGACAGCCCTCGATGACATTGAGGAACCCGGTGACGTTGCTGTGCACGTACACCTCGGGGTTTTGAATGGAATAGCGCACACCGGCTTGCGCGGCCAGGTGCACCACGCGCTGAAATTTCTCGCGCGAGAAGAGGTTCTGCATGCCGTCGCGGTCGGCGATGTCGAGTTTCGCGAAGCGGAACCCTTCGACCTCCTCGAGCATGCGCAGGCGCGCAGCCTTCAAGGCCGGATCGTAATAGCCGTTGAGGTTGTCGATGCCGACGAGTTCATGCCCGCTGGCCAGCAACGCCTTCGCGGTGTGAAAGCCGATGAAGCCGGCGGCGCCCGTGACCAGGAGTTTCAAAACTTGCGCCACACCGTATTGCCGCGCGAGGCTTTATCGAGCAGCGCGAGCACGTGTTCGTGGGCCACCATTTCCTCATCGCTGGCGCGCACCACGGCGATGCGCACGCCCACCGCGCTGCCCGCCGGCGCGGCCTGTCGCGCAGCGCGGCGCGCGGTTTGCGACTCGTCGCTCAAGGTGAATTTCGCCTGCCCTCCGGTCATGGCGAGATACACCTCGGCCAGAATACGCGCATCGAGTAGCGCACCGTGATAATCGCGGTGCGAGTTGTCCACCGAATAGCGCTTGCACAACGCGTCCAGGCTGTTGCGCTGCCCCGGATGCATTTGTCTGGCGAGGACCAGAGTGTCGAGCACCCGGCACACGTCGGTGACTTTCAACGCCTCGCTGCGCGCGGCGGCACCGACCCTGCCGAGTTCGGCGTTCAGAAACGCCACGTCGAACGGTGCATTGTGAATGATGAGTTCGGCATCGCGCACGAACTCGAGGAACTCAGCGTGAATTTCCGCGAACTTCGGCTCCTTCGCCAATTTTTCGCGCGACAGACCGTGCACCTGCTGTGCGCCCGCATCGATGTCGCGTTCCGGATTCAAATATCGATGGAAAGTGCGTCCGGTGAGTCGCCGGTTGAACAATTCGACACAGCCGATCTCGATCACCCGATGCTGCTGCCCAACTTCGAGGCCCGTGGTTTCGGTATCGAGCACGATTTGCCGCATCTGCGCTTACCTCGTTGCCAAGAGCCGATCGATGGCCTGATTCGCCAGCGCATCGACGTACTCGTTCTGTTCGTGCCCGGAATGACCCTTGACCCAGTGCCACTCGATATCCTGTGCCGCTGCGGCGGCGTCGAGTTGTTCCCACAAGTCTTGATTCTTGACCGGTTCGCGCGACGCCGTGCGCCACCCACGTTTCTTCCAGCCCGGCAGCCATTCGGTATAACCCTGCATCACGTATTTCGAGTCGGTATAGAGCTTCACCGCACAGCGTCGTTTCAATGCGGCGATGCCACCGATGGCGCCCATGAGTTCCATACGGTTATTGGTGGTCGCGCGTTCAGCGCCCGAGACTTCCCGGCGATCCTTGCCGCACACCAACAGTGCGGCCCAGCCTCCCGGGCCCGGATTGCCCCGACACGCGCCGTCCGTGTAGATCTCGACCTCCGTCATGAGTCGACGTTATCGGGACCCACCTTGCGGGATCCGACCTTGGAGGTCGCCTCCGCGGCCGGGACCAGCATCAATTGGCGCGAACGGCGTTTCGGTCGAACCATGGTCAGCGTCTGCACACGTTTACGCGCCTTCAGCAGGTACGCTCCGGCAGTCAACGAACGACGCTTCCGGTACTCGGCCTGACGCGCCGTGTCGGCCGCTTTACGTGAACGGCGCGTCATCGGCAGGGTTCCGAGGTAACCATAGACATTGGCGATCTCGAAATCCAAGAGCGACACCCAATCGCGCAGACGCGTCTCCGAAAGCATGCGCCGCATCTGCGGCGGGAAGGCGGGGCGGCGGAAATAGTGTGAAAATAAGCGGCGCGCTCCCCATCCGCTGAATGGATTGAAACCGCAAATCAGCAGACAGCCCTCGGCCACCAGGACGCGTTCCGCCTCACGCAATACTGCATAGGGATCTTCCACCAGCTCGAGGGTATGCGGCAGGAGGATGGCGTCGATGGAGTCCGAGGCGAACGGCAGCGAGGTCATGGGCGCGCAGAGGGTAACGCCCGGACCCCGGCTGGGCGCCAGCAGCGTGGTGTGCTGAGTCCGCGCGCCGCCGAGAAGATGGCGGGTGGAGCCCCAAGTGCCCACCTGCAGCAATTCGAAGCCGAACACGTCATCCAGCGCGACTTGGGCTAGCGCGGTCTCTTCGCGCAATACGCTCGTTCCCAGGGGACCGTTGAACCACTCGGCGGCCGTGTTGTCGCGCGTTAAATGCACTGAGAGACTCCTTGAAAACACTAGCGAACTTCGAATGTTACAGGTTAAATACGCCGCAAAATGCCAAATCCAACCACGACCATCGCGGTGCGGCCCGTACGCGCTTTCGCCGACAACTACATCTGGCTGATCGAGTCGCCGATCGCGCCCGGCCGTGTGGTCGCCGTCGACCCCGGCGATGCCGCACCGGTGCTCGACGAGTTGCGCAGCAGCGGTTCGAGCTTAGCCGCGATCTTACTGACTCACCATCATGCCGACCATATCGGCGGTGTGGCGGCGTTGCTCGAGCACAGCGCGGTGCCCGTCATTGGGCCCGACGATCCCCGCATCGTGCGACGCACTCGGACGGTTCGCGATGCGGAACGCTGCGAATTGCCGGACTTGGGACTTTGCTTCGATATTTTGGCCGTGCCGGGGCATACCTTGAGTCACATTGCCTTTTACGGCCACGAGGCGCTGTTTTGCGGCGATACGCTGTTCAGCGCGGGGTGTGGTCGACTATTTGAGGGTACGCCGTCGCAAATGAACTCCTCACTCGATCGCCTGCGCGCTTTGCCGGCGCAGACTCGCATCTTCTGCGGGCATGAGTATACGGCCGCCAATCTGCGCTTCGCGCTGGCGGTGGAACCCGGCAATAGCGCGGCGCTCGAGCATCAGGACACGGTGCTGGGGCTGCGCGCCGCCGGCGCACCGAGCCTGCCCTCGCGGCTGTCGCTGGAACTTCTCATCAATCCCTTTTTGCGTTGCGACAATGGCGCCGTCAAGGCGGCGGCCGAAACCCACGCCACGACGACCTTGCACGGGCCAGCCGAGGTATTCGGCGCGCTGCGCGCCTGGAAGGACCAGTTCCAGTAGGGAACGGGCGGCAACCATGACCCTGCCCTCGATCCACCGCCTGTTCGTCGTCGCCTGCGCGCTCACTCTTGGCGCCTGCGCGCATGAAGCCACCACCCCCGCTGCCCGCGAACGGATCGTGGTGCCCATCGCGACCTCGGATGCCGCAACGCGCGCGGCGCCGCCCGGCCCCGGCCTCGCCGGGCCCCCACCCTCGCTCGCCATGCCGCGCGAGTGGCAGCATCATAATGGCGAGGACTACGACGATCTGTTCGACCGGATGCGCGCCGGTTTCGCCTTCGATGAAGTCCAGGAGCCGGCCATCGACCAACAATTGGCCTGGCTCGAACACAACCCGGACTACCTGGAGCGGGTATTTCAACGCGGCCAGCGCTACATGTACCACATCATCACCGAGGTCGAGGGTCGCGGCATGCCGACCGAATTCGCGCTGCTGCCGGTGGTCGAGAGCGCGTACGAGCCATTCGCCTATTCGGTGAGTCACGCCGCGGGACTGTGGCAGTTCATTCCCGCCACCGGCGTGCGCTTCGGCCTCAAGCAGGATTGGTGGTACGACGGCCGCCGCGACGTGATCGAATCGACGCGCGCCGCGCTCGACTACCTCCAGGCACTGCATGACGAATTCAACGGCGACTGGCTCTTGGCCATTGCCGCCTACAATGTCGGCGAGGCATGGGTGGAGCGCGCCATCGCGCACAACCAAGCCGTCGGCAAGCCCACCGACTTCTGGCACCTCAATCTCCCCGCCGAAACCCGCGCCTACGTGCCCAAGCTGCTGGCGCTGAAACGCCTGATGGCGGAACCGGAGCGCTATGGACTCGAGTTCGCGCCCATTCCGAACGAACCCTACTTCGCGGTGATCGACACGGATTCTCAGATCGATCTGAAGATCGCCGCCCAGCTTGCGGGCACCAGCTACGATGAGCTGATCGCGCTCAACCCGGGCTACAACCGCTGGGCCACCGACCCGGCGGGTCCGAACCGCATGCTGGTGCCCATCGACAATGCCGATGCCTATGAGGCGGCGCTCAAGACCTTGGAGCCCGGCGAACGGGTACGTTACGTCGTGCACGAGGTGGCCCGGCGTGAAACCCTGCCGATGATCGCCCGGCAGTACGGCGTCTCGGTGGCGGTGCTGGTCAAGATCAATGACCTGAACTCGGCGCGCGTGGTGCCCGGCGAATCGCTCAAGATTCCGGAAGTGGGCGCCCAACTGTCGGATAAAGTGCTGCTGGCGGCGTCTCGAGTTGACCGGCCGGAACCCGATGTAGCCGGCCACGCGCCACGTCAGATCGTCTATCGGGTACGCGCCGGGGAGACCTTGTATAGCATCGCGCGCCGCAACAACATGCCGGTCAGTACCCTTGCCCACTTGAACAATATGGGCACCGGCGATGCCCTCGTTAAGGGGCAGCGATTGCTCATCCAGGCGAGCGTGCGGCAGTATCGCGACGAGGGTGTCAAGACGGGTCGCCGCGTGTTGTACACGGTGCGCAAGGGCGACACGGTGTTCAGCATCTCGCGCCAGTTCCAGGTGTCGGAGGGGCAGCTCAAGTCCTGGAACGGCATCAACCAGCGTCACGGGATCAAGGCCGGCAAACGCGTGGTTCTCTACGTGGACGCCAATCGTCAGCAAGGCTGATTTATAATGCCCAGAGGACAATATCGCTACGATCTCTTAGATTCGACGCACGATCGACGATTGGGGTTGATTTACGACACCCAAAGGACGATGTCGATTGGGCCTCGTTGATCCGCCGCTGGCACGCCTGAAATAATCTGGGAAATAATCACTATGGGTTTTTTGACCGGCAAACGCGCCTTGATCGTCGGCCTGGCGACGGATCGTTCCATCGCATGGGGCATTGCGCAGGCCATGCACCGCGAAGGCGCGGAACTCGCGTTTTCATACATCGCACGCATGGCCGACCGCGTGGTGCCGCTCGCCAAGGAGGTGGGTTCGGACATCACCTTCGAGATGGACGTGGCATCCGAGTCCGCCATCACCGCGGGCTTCGCCTACTTGAAGACCCGTTGGGAGACTTTCGACATTCTGGTGCATGCGGTGGCGTTTGCACCTCGCGAGGCGCTCACCGGCAGCTTCATCGAGTCCACCACGCGCGAGGCGTTCCGGGTGTCACACGATATTTCCAGTTACAGCCTGACGGTGCTGGCGCGGGAGTCGCTACCTTTCATGCGGGGCCGTGCCGGCGCCATCGTCGCGTTGAGCTACCTCGGGGCCGTGCGCTCGCTACCGGGCTACAATGTCATGGGTCTCGCCAAGGCGAGCCTCGAAGCCAACGTGCGCTTCCTGGCTGCCGACCTGGGCCCTCTGGGTATTCGCGTGAACGCGATCTCGGCGGGTCCCATCAAGACGCTGTCGGCAGCCGGCGTGGCGGGGCTACGCAAGATGCTGACGCATGTCGCTGCCGTGGCGCCGCTCAAACGCAATGTCACGATAGAAGACGTCGGCAATGCTGCTGCGTTCCTCTGCTCCGATCTGGCCGCCGGCATCACCGGCGAGGTGACCTACGTGGATGGCGGGTTCAACTCCGTCGGCATGAGCTTTCCACCGGACGGGAACCCGGCTTGAGTCAACCGTTGCGGGACTGATGCGTTGATGAAATTTGAGTAGCGGTAGCCCAATCTAACGTTCTGCCAATCTGACGCTCTGAATGGTGTTTACCGCGGGAATCGGTTGAGGCTGCCCTAGGCATACTTCGAGAGGTTGATATTATGTTAAGTCGATCCATTGTGCAGGTTTTAGCGGTTGGCGGTGTACTAGTCGCCCTCGAGGCCTGCACCGGCATACCGGTGCGCACCGACATCAACCCCAGCATGTCGGTCGCGAATTGCCATTCCTATGCGTTTGCCGATGAACACGTCGCGAACACCGACCAGCCCTCGGCTTTTGGCAATCCCTTGAACGCCGACCGGCTGCGCACGGCGATCGAATACAACATGGCCGCCAAGGGCCTTCAAAAGGCGGCCGACCGCCGCTCGGCGGACTGCGTGGTGGGCTACGCCATGGGCACGCGCCAGGTGTTTGACGACTACTATGGCAACTTCGGCATTGGCTGGGGTTGGGGCGGCGGCTGGGGCCGCCGCGGCTTCGGCGGATTCGGCTACGACGGCCCCTACGCCCATGACGAGACGCGCATTTCGGTCGATCTGTTTGATGCCAAGTCGCGCGTGCCCATCTGGCACGCGTCGGTCACTCAGAGCGTGTCTGATCTGACGGGTCCGAACGCCGTGGAAAAGATCAACGTGGCGACCAATGCGATCTTCACCAAATTTCCGGCGCCGAGTGTGCCGGTGCCGACGGGTGGTCGCGCCGCGACCTGATCGTTCTACGACCGCTGCGCAGGCCTCTGCACGAAGACGTAGTACAACGCGCCGAGCACGGCCACCAAGACCAGCACCAACAGGAAAAATCGGTGCAGTGAGCCCTTCAGGAGCTCTGGATGCTCACCCACGGTTCTACCGAGCCAGGCGAGAACCGACGTCCAGACGAAGGAACCACCGAGCGTGGCGGCGGCGTACCAGCGGAAGTCCATGCGCAGAATGCCCGCCGGGATACCGATGAGATGGCGGATCACGGGTAACAGCCGCGAGAAGAACACCCCCGCCCAGCCATACCGGGCCGACCAAGATTCGGCCATCCGGATCTTGGTCGCGGCGACGCCGACATAGGGCCCGATCGCCATCACCACCGGCCGGCCCAGCCAGCGGGACCCCCAGTACATGATCGACGCGCCCACCCAGGAGCCCACGGTGCCGGCAAGGATCACGCCGAACAGCGAAAACTCTCCCCGCGTGTGCGCCAAATAGGCGGCGGGCGGAATGATGATCTCGCTCGGAATCGGCACGACGGTGCTCTCCAGCGCCATCAGGCCGGCGATCAGCCAGTACCCGCCCTGCGCCAGCACGGAGAGATACCAGTCCGAGAACTGGTGCAACCAGTTGGCCAATTAATCCAACGCCTGCGCGTTGAGCGTCACCTTGGCATCGGCACGCGCCGCCGCGGAATAGCTCTGTGCCTCGCCCGAGGCGGCCGCTTGCGCAAATTGCTGCCGCAATTGCGCCTGCGCCTGCGGATCGTCGTTGGGATCTTCGCGTACCGCCAGCACCGCGAGCACGGCGGCATCGCCATTCTCGAGTTTGAGGTCCGCGTACCGCGGCTTAGAGACGGGCGGGACAGCCACGGGCGCTTTGGCTACGGGCGCTTCAGGCAGGGGCGCTTCAGCCACGGGCTTCGGCATCTGGAACGCCTCACGGCGAATCTCCATGGGCACCGCCTGATCGCTACGCGAGACGAACGCCGCGGGTTTCGGCGACGCACCCAGGCTCTTCGCCACGGCATCCCAGTTCTCGCCGGCGGCGAGCCGTTTGACGGCATCCGCCGCCGCGGCCGCGGCGAGTTCGGTACCGCGCTGCGTTTTCCAGGCCGCAACCACCTCGGCGCGCACGGCTTCCAGCGGTTTTTGCTGCGGTAGCTTGTGATCGGTGGCGCGCAATACCACACCCCGCCCCTTGTCGACTTCGATGGTCGGGCTCAGGCGGCCGTCGAGCACGTCCTGGCTGAATGCCGCTTCGAGCACGGGGGCCGACTTGCCAAGATCTCCGCCGCCGTCGGTACGGCTGAAGTTTGCAATATCGTGCACCTTCAATCCCGCCTTGCGCGCCACCACGTCGATGTCCGTGGTGTTCTGCAGCGCGGCGTCGGCGAGCTGATCCTGGGCGGAGTTGAACAAACGCTCAGCCTCGTTGCGGCGATATTCCGCCTCGAGTTCCGCCTTGCTCTCTTCGAAGGTCTTGATCGTGGCCGGTTGAATGCCCTCGAGCTTCAAGATGTGGTAACCGAATTGAGTTTTGACCGGGCCGCGAATTTCCCCCTCCTGCATGCTCCACGCCGCATCGGCGAACGGCGCGACGAAGGCTTTGCGTTGCGACATCCCGAGATCGCCGCCCTTATCGGCGGAGCCGGGATCCTGCGAGAACTCCTTCGCCAATTTGGCGAAATCCTCGCCGCCCTGCGCGCGCTTCAGAATCGATTCCGCCTTGGCCTTCGTGGTGGCATCATCCTTCGGATCCGTCGACTGCAATAGAATGTGGCGCAGGTGGCGCTGCTCCGGCTGCGAGAAGCGTTCCGGTGTCTTGACCTTTTGTTCGTCGTAGTAAACCTTCAGCTGCGCATCGTCGACTTTCACGTCCGACTCGAGCGCGGCGAGACTGATTTCGACATAGCGCAGATTGACCGTCTCCGGCGTCATGTACTCGGCCTTGTGGGTTTCGTAGTAGGCCTTGATGGCCGCGTCGTCGGCGGTGGCGTTCGCGATATAGGTCGCGGCGGGCACCGTGAACCAGGATAGTTCACGCTGCTGGCGCGTGAGTGCGCGCAGTTGCTTGATTTCCGCCGACGTCGCGAAGCTCGATAAATTCAACGCCGTGTCGAGCTGCCGCAGCTTCACGTCGCGGCGGAACAAGCCTTCGATTTCAGGGATCGAGCGTCCCTGGGCCTGCAGCACCGCGATGGCATGTGCCTGGTCGAATTTTCCGTCCACCTGAAATGCCGGCACCTGGGCCATGGCCTTCAATAATTCACCGTCGCTCACGCGATAGCCGAGCTCGTCGGCACGGGTAACCACCGCCTCGCTGTTGACATATTGATCGAGCACGTGGCGCTTGATCTCGTTGCGCTGCACGTCATCAAGCGTGCCATTGCTCTGCCGCTCGAACTGAGCTAACTGCTGCTGATAGGCCTGGCGCACTTCGCCGCTCGAGATTTCGCTGCCATTCACCTTGGCGGCATAGTTGGGTGCGCCCATGGTCCAGTTGATACCCCAGAACACGAACACCAGACCGATGGCGCCGAGCACCACCCCGGCAAGCCAGCCCTTCAACTTATCGTGAATCGTCTGCAGCATGAATTTCCACCTTGTCGCCCACTGACACCGCGGTGGCGCAGGCGCTCGCGAGGTCTCGTCATTTCCTCAACAGGCGAAGTCACAGCGGTCTTCGCATACCCGCGGCGCGGCCCCATGGCACGCGCGCAGCACTCGTCAGGAAATGGCGGAGTGGACGGGACTCGAACCCGCGACCCCCGGCGTGACAGGCCGGTATTCTAACCAGCTGAACTACCACTCCGCATGCTGGTGGGTGCTGAGGGGATCGAACCCCC